>JGI20151J14362_10000003_pt1 | contig 277473 bp, 236 predicted proteins | sample COG_01_FD_14362 | JGI IMG/M metagenome (IMG submission 14362)
TAAATCTCCTGAACCTCCATTCGTATTATACACATCCTCTGCAAAGGTTACGGTAAGCTCTGTGTTTGCAGCATTCAAACTAACACTACTGATCGTGGGAATAGCTCCATCAGTTGTTCCAGTAAAAGTCTGATTATATCCTAAAGCATTACTACCATCTGAAATTTTACCTGATATCAATATCACATTGGGTATCTTCTCAGTATCAACAGAACCACTCTCAGTCAAAGAAATAAGCACTTGATTATCATTGGCTAAGGATCCTGTAGTGGTACCGCTTACAGTATATCCAGCTACAGTAAAAGTCGTGTTATCTAAAGTAGAACTCCCATCGGTAATGTCTTCAGACAATGTAACTAAAATCTGATCTATTTCCCCATTGGAATCACTATCACTTGTAGAGGCAGCGATTACATTTGGAGGAATAGTCAAACCTGAAATGTCGGTAATTAATTCAACCGGACTGTTATCCCCATTTATATTTAATCGTGTAGCGTCTTTGGAAGTTCCCGATACATTTACCTGATTTCTAATATACGACGGGTCATCATCTGAACCATCACCCATTAACCAAACACGTGTAGAATACGAAGAATATTCATCCTCTAAAGCAAAATCAGAAGTTAAACTTATTTCATTAGGTCTTCTGTAAGATTCGCCAACTTTGTAATTACACAACCAACTACTTGGATTTAAAATTATAGCACTAATTTCTTCGTCAGATACATTTTGATCTATAGCTAAGGTTGTTACCACAACAGATGAAATCTTACCATCAAATTCATCTACCCCTTCACTTGCAACACCAATTTGAATTCTATTGTTAACGTTGCTTGTCCAACCATTACCATTATTTGAATTTGTGAGGCTTGGGGATGACACAGTCCCAGTTGATAGATCGACAAGTCTAATCCGGAAACTGGAATATTGTGTTGAAAAATCAGTTCCGGTATTATCGGCGACATAACCGTCATAATCAATATAAAGTCCATACCAAACCCCTGAACTTATGAAGGATGATGATGTCTTTCGAATTATGTAATTATTATCATCACCATATTTGAAAGCAAGCTCTCCTCCCGAAGTTATGTATGCCTTAATATACATAGATGGAGTTGAAATGTGGGCGTTACTCCAAATTGTATTTTTCGAAGAAACACTCGTCCCATCCCAATTGAAAACAACTCCGAACGCCCAAGGTTGAGCTTTTCCACCTGAATTTAAGTTTGTATCTCTTCTTAGTATACCTGAATTATCACCAGTTGTTTTATTTCGGGAATAATCCGATGAAGAACCATCAAAATCTAGACCCTTATCAAAACTAGTATTGCATTGAGTAAAGCCCTCGTAAAAAAGGAACAAAGCTATAACTGAGAAAAGTAACTTTTTAATCAATTTGGTACTTGTTTTTAAAAAACACAAAAATCGCCAAAAAATGACAAAAAAACCTCGATTAAAAGTTAAATCAGCATAAAAAACGGTTCTTTTTTACTTTTTAAACATAAAATCTTCTTTTTCGACAATATTTATACTTCCCCGGCATAAAAAGTAACCTCATAATTACTCTTTAATATCAAAAAAGAATAGAAAAAACCACTTAGAGCTAATTTTATAGTAAATGGGTTAAAATGCTTTAATTCTTTGACTTATATAACTATTTATTTTTAAAAAATATATAAATAATTAGGCTAGTCCAACTACCTAATTTAAATTCTTTCTGAAACGAAAATTCCTTCAAAATATCTCATACAAAATAGATAGCAATTACATCTTCATATGCTCCAAAAAAGGTCTCTTATTTTAGGTATTATTTCCTATCAACACTTTACATTTTATTTTAATTACTCTCATTTGTACTTAGGAAAAAACTTCCCTACTTATTTTTCCCCTATTCTTAATCTACATTATCATGTAAAAATTTATTATTACCAATGATTTGATTGTCATCGTTCAAACTAAATTTGGAGATATTTTGCTCCATCGAGTGGGGTACTTTTTGGAGCTTAACACGCTTACGCTCAAAAGCAGGTACCTCCCATTTTTCCTTCAATCCTTCATTAGAAATAGGTTGATGTTGCTTTTCATTCATCATAGCCTCTTCTCTTTTTTGTCTCGCTTCAATCATCTGGGCTTTTTTAGAAGATAAATGACTGTTATCAGTCAACTCTTCAAGGGGATAATCGTCGGCATGAGAGTCTTCTGAATCGGATTCAAGTTCAAAAGTAAATGTCTCATGATCCTCATCTATACTCTCGGGTAGATCAAAATCATATTGTAATGGATCCTGCGTTTCCTCTGATATCGGATCATCAAATGTGGGGGTAGGTATGATTGATTTCAAATCATAATCTTCTGAATTTTCGTTATACTCTTCAAGATCATTACCAAAAAGACTGATTTGATTGATACCTTCAGAAGCTTCTAAGTCATATACTTTATTTTCTTGATCCTCGTTTGAATCAGTCTGGCTTTCATCTTCATTATTGGGATCAAGAGAATTATCATCATTCAAAGCTGCTTTGGCTGCTACTTCGTTTGGTGCAACCGCAAAACCAGTAGCGATAATGGTCACGCGGATTTTTTCACCTAAGGCAGGGTCTACTCCATGACCAAAAATAACTTCAGCATCTTCTCCTGACATATCCTGCATATAATCTGTAATCTCGGTGAGCTCATCCATTTGTAATTCCGCTTCTTCCCCAGACACAATACTTAATAATATTTTTTGCGCTCCTGCAATGGTGTGATTATTAAGTAAAGGAGAATTAATGGCCGCTTCAGCCGCTCTTCTAGCCCTATTCTCTCCAGTCGTTTCAGAACTACCCATCACAGCGGCTCCAGCTCCTTTCATCACAGTTTTGACATCCTCAAAATCAACATTGACATATCCAGAAACTGTAATAATTTCAGCGATCCCTTTTGAGGCAGTTGTCAAGACATTATCTGCTTGTCCAAAAGCTTCTCGAATAGATAAATTACCATATATCTCTTTGATCTTATCATTGAGAATAACCAAGACCGTATCACAGTGTTCCTTCAATGCATCAATCCCTTCATTGGCTTGTTTCGTTTTCTTTCTTCCTTCGAATCCAAAAGGTGAAGTCACAATACCCACGGTCAAGATACCCATCTCTTGAGCTACAGACGCAATCACGGGCGCTGCACCTGTTCCGGTTCCTCCACCCATTCCTGCAGTGATGAAAATCATTCTGGTATCGTCTCCAAGAAGTTCTCTAATCTCCTCTTTACTTTCTATGGCCGCATTTTTTCCCTTCTCAGGATTGGCACCCGCCCCTAAACCACTAGTCAAGTTAATTCCTATTTGGAGCTTATTTGGTACTGGGCTCATTTGAAGCGCCTGACTATCTGTATTACAAACTACAAATTCTACATCTTTAATCCCTTGATTAAACATGTAATTAACAGCGTTGCTACCGCCACCTCCTACACCAATTACCTTAATAATTGATTTATGATGGGTGGGCATATCGAATGCATATGTGTTTTCTGCCATGATTGTTCTGTTTAATTGTTCTCGTTAATTTTTTTAATATTCTTGCTTGTCGTTAATGTCATCTAAGAGCAGTTCTTTGGTTCGCTCTAACATATTCCCGAAAAAATTTGAATTCTTTTTATCTTTTACCTTGCGCTCCGAGAGGCCAGTCGTCTCTTTATAATTTGATTCTCTGATGTCCAATGCTTTGAAACCCGTCAATACTAAGCCTACTGAGGTAGCATACATGGGACTTTTTGCATCTTCAACCTTACTTTTCCCCAAATGCTCATTGGGATAACCTACCCGAGTATCAAGGCCAGTCATGTATTCAAATAATTGTTTTAAATTATTTAATTGTGAACCGCCGCCAGTTACTACGATCCCTGCCGCTAATTTTTTGTGATAACCTGAGGAGATGATTTCAGTATGGACCATTTCAATGATTTCTTCCATTCTCGCTTCAATAATATGAGCGAGGTTTTTGACAGAAATCTCTTTGGCAGGTCTGTTCCTAAAGCCGGGAATGGCAACGATTTCATTGGGGTTAGCCTCGTCTGAAATCGCTCTGCCAAATTTTGTTTTTAATAATTCGGCTTGGTTGTGCATCACCATACACCCTTGCTTGATGTCGGAAGTAACAATATTACCTCCAAATGGAATTACGGCTGTGTGCCTGATAATATTGTCATAAAAAACTGCAATATCTGTAGTCCCTCCACCTATATCCACTAAACATACACCGGCCTCTTTTTCTTCTTCGCTTAACACTGCAAGACTGGAGGCCAGCGGTTCAAGAATTAAATTTTCAATTTTTAATCCTGCTCTCTTAATACATTTATTGATGTTATTGATGGCATTGGTTTGTGCCGTAATGATATGGAAATCGGCCTCCAACTTAACCCCAGACATACCGACAGGATCCTTGATGCCTTCTTCATAATCTACCAAATAATCTTGAGGCATGACATGAATGATTTCACTACCCGGCGGAATAACTATCCGATACATATCATTGGCTAGTCGACTGACATCTTCAATTGTAATTTCATCATTGGTGTCTCTAGTGATCGATCCATGATGTACCGCACTTTTGATGTGTTGACCCGCAATGCCCACGTTGACCACGTTGATCTCTATTTCTGATTGCGCACTGGCCTCCTCTATCGCAGATTCAATCGCCATTACCGTTTTATCGATATTGGTGACAATACCCCGAATGACACCGTCTGAAATGGCTTTACCCATACCCAGAATTTCCAATTTTCCGAACTCATTTTTTCTGCCTACAATCGCACAGATTTTAGTTGTGCCAATATCAAGGCCTACAATTATTTGGTTGTTATCCATTATTCATCAATTTATTTACTTGCACACAATTTGATTCTTATATTTTAAGTTTATAGAACTATAGGTGTTCCACCCTTTCTTGGGTAGCACCTCTTTATAAAAAAGCTTTAATTTTTTAAATTTTTCTTCAATCTCATCCGCAGGCCCAAATAGAATTAGTTGCTTGGTCATTTGTGGCCAGAGGGTCAATTCATTTTCCTCACTCACGACCAGCTGTGCAATTTGAGCCTTCCACAGTTCGTCTTTGTTGATGAAAATTAAGAACTCCATTAATTGCTTACCCAAATCATTTTCTCCTAGATTTGACTCCCATTGTGGATATTCAGCAAAAGAAATGAGCGGAACCCGAGCGGTGTAATCAGTATTCATGGGCAATAACTTACCCGTCACATCTATGTATTGATCAGGACCGCGAGAACTCATCAAACGTCCAATAGGTTGCGCCTGAGATACTTTAGCTCCCAAAACCCCAGTGACGCTCATGAAAATATCAATTTCAGCCACGAAAGGATTTTCTTCCACTTGTCTTTCCAACAACTTGATATCAACTTGGTCAAAATTTGTTCCTAATACAACCGACTGCTCTTTGTCTAATAACGCTTGAATTTCAAATTGATCAATGAGATAAAAATCTTGATTGTTCATAATTTCAATATCAATCCCACTCACCTTACGTTCAGAAAGCCTCAACGCCCGAAAGCTGATCAATGAAATCAAGATCAAGCTACCCAACGAATAAATCAATATATTTTTAAAATAAGTATTCATATCAGGTATAAAAAGATTTTATAACGGGAACCAAGGTATCTATATTCCCTGCTCCTACAGTTAACAATACTTCTACTTGTAAGTCCTCTAATATCATTGGAAAATCATCTAATGTGACGATTTTTTTATTTACTTGTGTGATACGATCTAAGATTAAATGAGCATCCACACCGGATATGGGCTGCTCACGTGCAGGATAAATATCAAGCATAATGATTTCATCGGCAAGGGATAGTTTTTCAGCAAATTCTTGATGAAAATCTCGAGTTCTTGTAAATAAGTGAGGCTGAAATACCACCGTGATTTTCTTCTCAGGATAGAGTTTCTTAGCTGACTTGAGTAAAGCGTCAATTTCATTAGGATGGTGGGCGTAATCGTCAATATAAACCATATCAGGGCGATCCAATATGAATTCAAATCTTCTTTTCACACCCCGATAGCTCTCGATAGCCTCTTTAATAAAATCAGGTCCAACACCGATATCTAATGCTGCAGTAATCGCTGCCAGTGCGTTCTCAACATTATGAAACCCTGGTAAGGCTAAATGAAGGTTCTTAATTTCAACAGTTCCTACATAATCAAATACAAATTTACTTGCCTCAACCCTGATATTCTTGGCTGTGATTTGTGCGCCTTCAAGACCATAAGTACGGTGTTTCCTCAACAAATTAGCACCTAACTTTGACGACACATCTTTGTGTAAAAGAATCTCCCCTTCTAGGTGGGTCTTATGAATAAACGTCAAATAACTCTTGGTCATCTCTTCAGCATCTCCATAAATATCCAAATGATCTGGATCCAAGGAAGTAACGACGGTAAAATCAGGACTCAATTTCAAAAAAGACCGATCAAATTCATCTGCTTCAACCACAACGATACCCTCTTCGGCACCGATCAGTAAATTGGAGTCATAATTGGTCATGATTCCCCCCACAAATGCAGAACAATCTTTTGTACTGCCGTACATCACATGCGCCACCAGGGATGAAGTGGTTGTTTTTCCATGGGTTCCAGCAATCGCGATGGAGAAATGATTTCGGGTAATCATTCCCAAAACTTCAGATCTTTTTTTTATTTGAAATCCTCCTACTTTAAAAAACTTCAGTAGCTGTGAGGATGCTGACATGGCTGGAGTATAAACCACTAAGGTCTGTGGGTTCTCTCTATACTTTTCAGGTAGTTGACTTATTTGGTCTTCATAATTCACCTCGATATCTAGCGCTTCCAAAGAACGGGTAAGTGGGGTTGATAATCTGTCATATCCCCCCACTGACAAGCCTCGATGTTTGAACCATTTTGCCAGTGCTGACATACCTATGCCTCCAATCCCTAAAAAATATACGCTATGTAATTGAGTCAGATTCATGCGGCTAATTCAATTACCTTTTCTGCGATGTCTCTAGCCGCATTGGGCCGGCCCATGGAAAATATGTTTTTGCCTAATTCTTTTTGTTGTTCCTCATCTGAAAGTAAGGATAATGCCGTTTTAACCAACATTGTATCCGCCAATGCGTCAGGCACCATTAGGGCTGCCCTACCTGAAATCAGCTTTTGGGCATTTAATTTCTGATGATCTTCTGCCACGTTAGGTGAGGGTATCAAGATACTGGGTTTTGCGCTCAACATCAATTCAGAAATTGAAAGAGCACCCGCCCGGGTGACCACGACGTCTGCAATTGTATAAGCATATTGCATTTCCTTGATGAAATCATACATCCTCAAACGCTCATCCCATGGAGTTTTTATTTCACTCATAATTTGGGTATGATAAAAAACCCCCGTCTGCCATATCAATTGGATATCCGCAGCCCAAAGTTGCTCGAGGCCCGACAGAATACTTTGATTGACTGTTTTAGCCCCCAAGCTTCCACCTATGACCAATAAGATTTTTTTGTTGGGATTCAATTTAAAGAATGCATAAGCTTCTTTGGATTGCGTGCTGTCTTGAAAAATATCCTTGCGCACAGGATTCCCTGTAAGGACTATTTTATCTTTTGGAAAGAACTTATCCATTCCTTCATAAGCTACGCAGATGGTTGAGACCGATTTTGAGAGCCACTTATTGGTGAGGCCTGCGTAGGAGTTTTGTTCTTGAATGAGCGTGGGGATCTTATTTAATGTCGCCATATATAATAAGGGACCACTGGCATAACCGCCCACGCCTACCACCACATCTGGCCTAAAACTCCTGATCAACTGAAAAGATTTTATTAAACTAAAAAGCAGTTTGATCGGAAAAAGCAAATTCTTCAGACTTATACTTCTTTGTAATCCATTGATCCAAAGCCCTACAATTTCAAAGCCTGCTTCAGGCACCTTTTTCATCTCCATTTTTCCTTTGGCACCCACAAAAAGTATTTCGACATCTGAATGCAAGGTTTTCAATGCTTGTGCAATCGATATGGCGGGATAAACATGGCCTCCGGTTCCTCCGCCGCTGATCATAATACGATATGTCCTATGTAGTCCCTCCATCAAGCCACTCGTTCTAGATTTTTTAATCGATTGCCTTTAACCCCTATTGGAAAGGAGGACAACTCACCTTGAGTGACACTCAAAATCATTCCTATGGCAATACCAAAAAATAATTGTGACGTACCGCCCATACTTAGCAAAGGCAGAGTAACACCAGTTATGGGCCCAAGTCCTAAGGTTACACCAATATTGATCATCGCTTGAAAAATAATAGAGAAAACAAGCCCCGAAACCAATAAACCTCCATAGGCTGTCTCAGAATGAGCAGTCGCTTTCATCCCTCGATATAGTAAGCCTAGGTATAAGAAAATGACAATTATCCCTCCAACAAAACCATACTCTTCTATAATAATTGCATAAATGAAATCCGAATAGGCAGAAGGTAAAAAATTCCTTTGATCACTTTGTCCCGGTCCTTTCCCAAACAATCCCCCAGTGGCAATGGCCGCATAGCCCTGTTGGGCTTGGTAAGGTATTTCATCTCCGAAAAAGACCTCTACTCTGCTTACCGCTGTACTCCCTCGTTGTCCAAATTGAAAAGCAATCATTCCAGCAAATCCGCCAATGATAAGTAACAAAGCAATGAATTTCAATGGCACGCGTCCGATAAATAGCACCACCATGCAAGTACTAAAAAGCAATACGGCACTAGAGATATTGGTCATAGCAATCAAACCACAAATAAGTCCGATCCAAATCAGCATGGGAATTATGGTCTTTTGAAAATCTTGGATATTCTGTTGTCGCTTGGAAAGCATACTTGCCAAGGTCACAATCAAAGCCAATTTGGCCAAATCAGAAGGCTGAAAAGCTTGGTTGATGATTGGTATAGTCAACCAACGAGAAGCTTCATTGATAGTGGCTCCAAATAACCACGTGATGACCAATAAAAAGACCGAAACCCAAAGTGAGAGTTTAGAGATTTTAGCATAATAGCGATAATCAATTTTATGTACTCCCCACATCGCAAAAAGGCTCAAAAAAACCAAGGCACCATGTTTCAATAAATAATATTCCGTATTTCCACCAACGTATTTGTAGGCTAAACTCCCCGTTGCACTGTAAACTACCAATACGCTGAAAATAGAAAGCAATAAAACAATGAGCCAAATGATTGAGTCACCCTTCAAGTTTTCATATGCCCATTCCTTGACCTTCTTCATAGGCTGGTCGATTTTAAATTTAATGACCCTACCGCCTTCTTAAACTGATCGCCACGGTCCTCATAATTGGTAAACAAGTCAAAACTGGCGCACGCAGGAGACAACAACACAACATCTCCTGCACTTGCAATCTCCCAAACACTTTGGATGGCTTCTCTTATTGATCTGGCTCGACCCATAAAGGGGACTTTACCACTAAAATGATTTTCGATTTTGCTATTATCTATACCCAAACAAACAATCCCTTTGACTTTTTGGGCCACACATTGATCTAAAATTGAATAATCATTTCCTTTATCTATACCACCAGCAATCCAAATAATAGGCTCTTTTATGCCTTCCAAAGCGTAGTAGACCGCATCTACATTAGTAGCCTTAGAATCATTGATAAATTTGACTTGGTCAATCTCTGCCACCATTTCCAATCTGTGTGGTACATTTTTAAAGGATTTCATACCTTCCAAAACTTTCTTGATGGGAATTTCTAACATTAAGGCACACAAGGCAGATGACATGGCATTAATCATATTATGCCTGCCAATCAATGGAATGTCCGCCAAGGATATCCTATCCTTTTCATGATATTCAAAATTAAAAATCAGATGATCTTTACCTATAAATGCCCCTTTTTTTGAATGAGGGTTCGCAGATATGGCAAATAAACTCGCAGTTATGTCTCTTTCATTGACTTCCTCATTTACCGCACTACTGTCTGGACAATAAATGAAGGAAGATCCTGCGTTGACATTCTCAACTATACGAAATTTAGAGGCGACATATTTCTTGAAATCATGATGATATCTATCTAAATGATCTGAAGTTATATTCAGTAATACAGAAATATCCGGTTTAAATTGAATGATGCCATCTAGCTGAAAAGAGCTGATTTCAATCACATAAAAATCATAATCCTTTTCAGAAACTCTTTTCGACAGACTATAGCCTATATTCCCCGCTAAAGCTACGTCCAAGCCTGCTTCTTTTAATAAATGATAGGTCAATAAAGCCGTAGTCGTCTTCCCGTTAGTACCGGTAATCCCTATTATTTTGGCATTCGGGGCTATGTGTCTGAAGGCAAATTCAATTTCTGAAATGACCACTACCCCTTGGGCTATCAAATCCATAATTAATGGAGTATTATCGGGTATGCCTGGACTTTTTACTACGGTATCTGCCTTTTTAATTAGCTCAAAAGTGTGCTTTTTTTCTTCAAATGCCACCCCTAATTCATCGAGCTTTTGCTTTGTATTTGAAGAAATGATGCCAAGATCTGAAATAAAAACGTCATAATGATTCTTCATGGCTAAGATCGCAGCACCTACCCCACTTTCTCCAGATCCTAATATGACTATTTTTTCCTTCATTTATCTTTATCTCAGTTTTAAGGTGGCCAGTGTAAGGACGGCTAAAAGAATACCTACCGTCCAAAATCTGGTTACAATTTTGGATTCATGCAGCCCTTTCTTTTGAAAATGATGGTGTATCGGTGACATCAAAAATACACGCTGACCCTCACCAAACTTACTTTTGGTGTATTTAAAATAACCAACTTGTATAATGACCGAAAGCAATTCAATAAAAAATATTCCGCATAATAAGGGAATCAAAAGCTCTTTTCTAACGACCATAGCCAATACGGCAACGATGCCACCCAATGCCAAGCTCCCAGTATCACCCATGAAAACTTGAGCGGGAAACGCGTTGTACCATAAAAAGCCAATGCAGGCTCCCACTAGAGCCGCACAGAAAATAACCAGCTCCCCAGAATTTGGGATATACATGATGTTGAGATAATTTGAAAAAATTACATTTCCTGATAAATAAGCTAGAATGGCTAGCGACATAGCAATAATTGCTGTTGTTCCCGCTGCTAAACCATCAATTCCATCCGTTATATTTACCCCATTGGAGACGGCTGTCACAATAAATGTCACCATCAATATATAAACGACCCAGGCATATTCAGAAAGGAAATCAGGCAATAACCAAGAATACTGAAACTCATTATTTTTAAAGAACGGAATGGTCGTTGCTGATGATTTGATATCACTATACAGACTTATATCGTTGCTATTAAATTCTCTAACGACAATGTCTGGATGAGATACCATCGTGCCTCCCACAAGGAGACCTAAAGCTACCTGACCTATAATTTTAAATTTACCCCGTAAACCCTCTTTGTTTTTCTTTTTAATTTTAAGAAAATCATCAATAAACCCAATACTACCCATCCAGATAGCAGATATAATTAATAGGAGAATATAAATATTAGTCAGATCAGCAAAAAGGAGTGTAGGTATGATGATACCCAAAAGAATGATAATACCTCCCATCGTCGGGGTGCCTTGTTTTTCCATTTGACCACTTAAGCCTAAATCTCTAATGGATTCACCCAACTGAAAAGCTTTCAAAAGGCTGATCAATCTTTGGCCAAATGTAATGGTGATCAATAAAGAGATCAGCACAGCCAAACCCGCTCTAAAAGAGATGTATTGGAAAACCCCTACTCCAAATAGGTCAAATTCCTGATCGATATAGTCAAAGAAATGATATAGCATTATGATTTTTTAAGCATTTCTATTAATATTTCTTTATCATCAAAATGTACTTTTTCACCTTGAATGTCTTGATACTCTTCGTGTCCTTTACCAGCCACTAAAATCACATCCGTTTTACCTGCAAGATTACAAGCCACACGAATGGCTTCTCTTCGATCTGTGACCCGCATGACTTTCTTATGATAAATGGGAGAAATTCCTTTCATCATGTCATCCAAAATAATCTCTGGACTTTCAAATCTTGGATTGTCACTGGTTAGAATGACTTTATCACTATAGCTTGCAGCTATACAAGCCATTTTCGGTCTTTTCTCTTGGTCTCTGTTTCCGCCACACCCTACAACCGTAATGAGGTGCTCATTCTTTGTTCTTAAGCTATCGATGGTTGAAAGCACATTACTTAAGGCGTCTGGGGTATGTGCATAATCTACAATCGCCATTATGTTGTGATCATTGCTGACATATTCAAACCTTCCTCTTGCACTGCTGCTCTGAGATAATTGAATCAATACCTCTTGTGCCTCTTCGCCTAATATCGTTGCCACAGCATAGGCAGTCAATAGATTGTAAGCATTGAATGATCCAATCAGTTGAAACCAGATATTTTGACCACTAATTTCAAGTTCCAATCCTTGAAAGGTATTGTTGATTAATTTGGCAGTAAAATCTCCATAACCCTTCATGCCGTACTTATACACACGACTTTTAGTGTTTTGGACCATAATTTTACCTCGCTTATCATCTGCATTTATGAGCGCAAAAGCATCTTCATTCAAACGATCAAATAAGATTTTTTTTGCCTTTATATATTCATCAAAAGATTGATGATAGTCCAAATGATCATGTGATAAATTGGTAAATATCCCTCCCGAGAAGAAGAGTCCTGAGGTCCGTTCTTGAACCAATGCATGGGAACTAACCTCCATGAAAACATATTGACATCCTTTCGCAATCATTTCGACTAACAGCTCATTGATAGTAATGACATCTGGGGTGGTGAAATTAGAAGGGATAATAGTCTTGCCAATGATGTTCTCTACCGTAGACAAAAGCCCTACCTGGTAACCTAAAGCGCTGAATAATGAATGTAATAAGGTAGCAGAAGTTGTCTTCCCATTCGTCCCAGTGATGCCAATTAGTTTCAATTTTTTAGAGGGATGATCATAAAAATTACCAGCGATCACTCCCAGTTCCTTTGCGCAATTATCTGTTTCAATTACAGCAATATCATCACTGAAATTTCTACAGGATTTTCTTTCAATGAGTAAGGCTACGGCTCCTTTGGCTACTGCTTGTTCAAGATGATCATGGCCATCACTGTTCAGTCCTCGAATAGCAATAAATAGGTCTCCTAAACGAACCTTTCGAGAATCGAAAGTCAGACCATTAATTTCTCTATCCCTATTTCCAGAAATAGTCTTCAGCTTTACGCCATAAAGTATGTCTTTAAGCTTAGCCAAGTTTCAGTTCTATTTTTTGATTCAACCTTAATTTAGAATTAGGTGCAATGGATTGTGTTTTGACTCTTCCAAAACCTTGTATTTGTACTTTTAAACCCGCATTCTCTAAAACGAAATAGGCATCTTTCAATGTCATACCCACCACGTTAGGTACCTGTTCTGGCGTTAAATTATTCTCTTTCCATAATACAGAATTGTTGACGATTTGGGTCTTTACCCATTCTGCATTGGGTGCCTCTGAATGATTTGAAATACCTAGTTTGTTACTTATTTGTATTAGGTCCCTTTGATTTCCAGATTTAATCAAAGGAAAAATACCCACCATATGAAGATCTTCAATGGGGTCCACATCTTGTAGTTCTATTTCATTGGAATAGATTTTATCGGCTATCTTCCTAAAGACGGGTGCTGAAACATCTCCCCCATATATTTGATATCCTTTAGGCTTATCTATTACGACTATACAGCTATATTTAGGCTTTTCAGCAGGAAAATAGCCTACGAATGAAGTATAATACTCGTTAGTATATAATCCGTTTTTGACATTTTTTGCAGTACCTGTTTTACCCGCAATACTGTACTTTGAAGTATAAATGTTTTGAGCGGTACCCCGTTCTACTACTCCTTGAAGCATAATTTTAACATCTCTCAAAGTACTTTCAGAGCATATCTTCTCTTTCAAAATCTTCGCCTCAAATTCTTGAATGACTTGGTCTGCACGCTTGATATATTTAACAATGATGGGCTGTACCATTTTACCCTCATTAGCAATCGAATTAAAAAGGGTAAGGGTATGAAGTGGGGTCATTTTAAGCTCATAACCATGTGACATCCAAGGCAATGAAGTGCCACTCCAAGTTGAATCTTTTGGTGACTTGATGTAAGAGACTCCCTCGCCATACATCTGAAAGGCCAAAGGTTCATAAAGCCCCATGGCTCTCAATTGGTCGATAAATTTTTGTGGTTTTTTACCAAAATGATTCTGAATTAACTTAGCAATGCCAATATTCGACGATTTTTCAAATGCTTCTTGAATCGACAGGGTACCAAATCCACCTTTTTTGTGATCTCTCATCGTTTCATTGAAAAACTTGAAGGACCCATTTTCGGTATCAATAGAATCGTGAAGCTGCAATTTGGAATCTTCCAATAACGCAATCATACTGGCCAATTTAAAGGTGGACCCCGGTTCTCTAGAACCTTGACTTCCTACGGCATAATTATAAGATTCATAGTAAGTGCCTTTCGAATTTCTACTGAGATTAGAAATCGCCTTTATCTGACCCGTATGCACCTCCATAACTACTACTGAGCCATAATCCGCCTGATTTTTTTCAAGAGCCTCAAGCAATGCGTTTTCAGCGATGTCTTGAATATTTACATTGATGGTAGTTTGAATATCCATCCCCTCAATAGGTCTTAACTCTGTCCCATCGTAAACCGGTTTCCATCCCCCACCAACCATTTTCTGGTACAGGGCTTCTCCATCTCTTCCTGATAATTCCTTATTAAAGCTATACTCAAGGCCTACTACTCCTCTATCTTCTCCATTGACCGTTCCAATGGTACGGCCCCCTAGTTGGCTGAAAGGCAAAAATCTCTTTTCAACTTTTTCAAAAATGATTCCCCCTAAGAGTCGACCCTTTCTAAATATCGGCCATTCTTGCATTTTCTTTTTTTCTTGATAATCAATTAAATTTTGATTGATTACCATGTAGCGCCTTCCTATTTTTCTTTGCTCCGAAATCTTCGCTTTGTATTGCCTGGAACTTAAGTTTCTAAAATGCTGAGATAATAGATAGGACAAAGAATCTATTTGGCTATCAAATAGATCATGAGTCGCCAGCGAAGGATCAAAAGCCACCTTATAGAACGGTAACGAGGTAGCCAATAAACTACCGTCATCCGCATATATATTCCCTCGAGTCGCGTTGATCTTCATTACCTTAAGCCCATTGGTCTGACCTAAGCCTCTCCATTGTTTAGACTCAACATATTGAATGATCACCAGCCTATAAACCGCGGCGATAGTAAATAATGCCACCGCTAAATAAGTAATACGTACCCTCAACAATATGTCATTTTTTACTCTCACTTTGGCATTAAAATCTTTTGTGGTGGTTTTTTACTTTCATAAAGACCAAAGCGCGCTACACGTCTTGAAATCTCTGCTTGCTTGCTTGCAAACATATAATCTGATTTAAGGGTCGTATAATCCGCCCTTAAATCTTCTACTTCACGCTCTAATTGACTGATGCTTCGAACTATTTTTTCAGCATAATGTCGGTTTCCGATATATACCAAGCACAGTACCGAGACAAAAATAATCTGAGACATAAAACGCACATGGATCACCTCCTTGATGTTCCCATCAATATGTAAAAATCTTTCTAACAGCGTTAAAATACCTCGCTTACTTTGATCCTTAGGTTTATAGGTGTTGGTAGCCATATCAATTTTTTATCCCGATTCTTAACTTGGCACTCCTGGCCCTATTATTTAAAGCAATTTCATGTTCTGCTGGTGTGATCAACCTACCTTTAATAGGCTCAAAGGGCCTGATTACATTTCCAAAAAAATCTTTTTCTACCAGCCCATCAAGACTGCCTGTATTGATTAAAAATTTAGCCAGCCTGTCCTCAAGAGAGTGGTAACTGATAATCACAAGTCTGCCACCAACCTTCAAAACATCTTTAGATTGTGTTAAAAATTCTTTTAATGCACTTATTTCATCATTAACTTCGATTCGAATTGCTTGAAAAAGCTGTGCTAAATATTTAGCATGCTTCCCATTCGGAGCAGATTTCATTGCAATTGACCCAAGTGCCGCCGTAGTATAGATCGGTGCGATGGCTCTCGCACTTGTGATTTCGGCAGCCAATCTTTTGGCATTTCTTATCTCTCCATACCTTGATAATAATTGGATAAGATCGACTTCAGAATATTCATTTACCACTTTAGCTGCTGTGATAGCGGATCCTTTATCCATGCGCATATCAAGTGCTCCATCAAATCGCGTAGAAAACCCCCTGCTTTGCTGATCAAATTGATGGGATGAAACCCCTAAATCTGCTAAAATACCGTCTACTTTGTCAATTTTATGAAATTTTAAATACCTTTTGAGATGTCTAAAATTGGAAGGTACAAAAATAAAAGAACGCTGTGCGTCAGATTCAAATGAAGTGGTATTTCTGGACGCATCTGGATCTTGATCGAAGGCAATTAAAGTACCGTACTCCATCTGTTCAAAGATGGATCGGGCGTGTCCTCCACCTCCAAAAGTCACGTCTACATAAATTCCTCCGGCCTGGATATTTAACCCTTCAACACTCTGTTTAAGTAAAACGGGTACATGATAACTCATTTATTCACTTATTCATCAAGGTATTTTTCTGCTAAATTCGAATATTCAGTGATATCAGTCTTTTGATTTAAATCAAAAAGATCAGGATCCCATATTTCAATATAATTGCCCATTCCAATCAAAAGAGCCTCCCGATTGACTTTGGCATGCAATAACATCATTTTGGGTATCAAAATTCTAGCTGCATTGTCCAATTCTACTTGAGCAATACTCCTAAAAAACATCCTTTTCAGCTTTCGCTGCTCAGGATTAAACTCACTTAAACTTGAAATTTTTTGATGTATTTTCTTGTACTCGAGCATCGGGTAGAGAATCAGATTAGATTCAAAACCTTTTCGTAGGACGAGTTCTGAAGTAGAGACCTCGGGAAGATTAGACTTAATCTTTGAAGGTAAGACTAATCTACCCTTGGTATCCAACTTGCACTCAAATTCGCTTGTAAAAAAAGCCATAAGAGTTATTATAAAAATAAACCACCACTACAAATCTATAAAATAATTCGACATTTACAACCACTCTTCCCCACTTTATCCCACTTTTTTTTCAAAAAAAAATCTATCAGTTTACCTGCTTCAATAACCCTAAAAAAGGGCTTCTGCGTATTTTTTAAGTTAAAAAAAAATAATAATCACCGAGTCGATGGCATCTCTAGCAGCGACTTTTTTGCTTAAAAAATCATTTTTAGCTCAAAAAATGGTGAAAAAAGTGATTTTTATTTAAATAAAGAAGAATGGTGGGGATAGGTGATAAATCAAAGGAGATATTTACACTTTTTCACGTTCTCATCTTGAAAAAAGCATACTTACTACTCATTCAAAGATAGGGTCAATAAGTTAAGTATCATTTAACTTAGCAAAGCTTGGGCGATTAATTTTTTTAAAAAATATTGCGCTACTTTAAATTAAATCAGGCTATCTCAACGACCTCAATTTCAAAAATTAAATCCTTTCCTGCGAGTGCATGATTGGCATCAATTTTAATGTGTTTTTCGTTTACCTCAACAATTGTAACCGGAATTTGTTGACCATTATCAGCAGTCGCCGAAAGCTGCTGTCCTATTTCTGGAACTATTTCAGGTGGTAAATTTTTTTTAGGAACCGTCTGCACCATATCCTGATTATACTCTCCATAAGCATCTGCCGCAGGAATTTCTACTGTCTTTTTCTCATTCAAGGCCATACCGTCAACGGCATCATCAAATCCCTTGATCATTTGACCCGATGCCACTGTAAATTCAATAGGATCCCTACCAACTGAAGAATCAAATACTTCACCATCTGTGAGCTTACCGGTGTAATGAACTTTAATAACGTCATTTGTTTTTACTTTTGTCATAAATTTTTTTGAAACCAAAGTTAAAATTATTTGCCGAAAAAGTTAAGCTTCAATTCGTTTTAGTCATTAAATTCTTACTACGCTTATGGGGTCTAGATATATCAAATAACCCTTCAACTGTTTGAATCCCATTCGAGATAAAATCTGAATATATTCTTTCACCTGATTTTGATCCTGTACGCAAGGCTGACCTGTTTTGAAATCAATGACATGCCAGTAGCCTCCCTTATTCACCAATCTATCAATTCTTCTCCCCTCTCCTCCCGGCAATAACATAGAGTGCTCTAAAATAACTTCATCTGTTTGCTCAAAAAAGCCTACTACTTCTTTGTGATAGAGGATCAATTCTAAAAGCCTTCTTAACTCTAAATCATCAATCCTTAATTCATCTCCCACTTGATGTATTTTACTGAAGGCATCATGAATGTCAATTCCCCTTCGCTGGGCATCTAAAGATGTTTTTTTAATCATTGAGACTCCCCTTGTTTGCAAAAGCGCCTTCTCACGCCAAGAAGAACTGGGATATTCGGTTAAGCTAAATTCAACCTGTGTTTTGGCCTTTTTTATTCCATCAGGCAGTGCTCCAAAAGTGAAATTTTGAGAGTTCTCGTCCTCACCAGGAAAGGTCATCAAAATATTTTTCACAAAGGAACCCATGTCCTTCAAATCATTTTTTACTTTTTGTTCAGCAAACACATAAAGTGCATGCGTAGGCCGTGTTAAGGCGACATAAAGGACATTCATATTGTCAATAAAACCATTGATGTGTTCCGCCGCATATACATCAGACCAATAGGTTTTAAGCAAACTTCTTGAATGTTTGATAGGTATAATAGGCATCTGGACCACGTCATTTAACGGGGCACCATCCACCCAAATAATTTCATCTTTTCCCTTTTTTTCAAAAGGCCAATTCAAAAAAGGAAGTATGACTACGGGATATTCTAATCCTTTGGCTTTGTGGATCGTAAGTACCTTAATCGCATCATTTTCATCCGTTATTTTTATGGCTCTGTTTTGTCCTTCCTCGTCCCACCAAATCAAAAAAGACGGTAAATCCCCCTTAGCATTTTTGGTGAAATCTAAAACCGCATCTTGGAGCCCTTGGAGATAAGTATATTGCTCAGAACGATCATTCAGTGCCAATAACTCAATAAAAGATTCAATCAGCTCATACAAGCCCAAAGTTTTAAATTGGGGTAAATACAGCAAGAACTCAGTAGGCATATAGGCTTGCCATTGATCAACCTTATCAAATGCTTCCTGCTTCGGTCTTTTATTTTTAATGGACCAATAACTAGTGAACCATTCCCAAAGCGCTATTTTATCTTGATTTTGATGTACCCATCTCATCAAACTAATGATTAAGTTCACGACATGACTACTCGATAAATATAAGGCCTCTGAACTGACTACATCATAGTTTAAGCCCATTATCGATGCTTCAGAGCTACTGTACTCCATAAATCCATCTGCGATCACTTTTCCCTCTTTTTTGGTTCTCACTAAAATGGCAATATCTCTGAGTTGATAGCCCTTATGTTGAAGTTCTTCAACAACTTCAATTGTTTTTTTCAAGGCTACTTCACTCCATGTGTTTGCATCGTCGGCTTCGAGATAAGTTACATTGATATATGATTCATTGTCGGTAAGCATGACTTTTTGAGTAACTCTGTCATACGCGTTAAGTGCATTTTCGATGAATGCTTCATGAGTCAAGAGGAAATCCGAAAAATAGCGCCTGGCCACGACTGGCATAGTGGTGAATAATTTATTATTAAAATCGACGATATTTTTTCCACTTCTCCAATTAGCATCTAGCTGATAGTCTTGAGAAGCCTCGATGCCAATGTCCTGCTTAACCTGATCTTTCAACAATCGCCAGTTACCTCCTCTCCATCGGTAAATAGATTGTTTAATATCCCCAACAACCATGCTAAAATAACCTTGATCTGTTCCGTTCTTAACCAAAGGTTTAAAATTATCCCACTGAAATCCAGAAGTATCTTGAAATTCATCGATGAGGTAATGCGAATATCGCTCACCTACTTTTTCATAGATATAAGGCGTATCACTGTCATTAATGATTTTATTAAGAAAATCAGGCAAATCAGCGATCAATACCATGTCATTTTCTTCTCGAAATTTGACCAATTCTTTATTGATCTTTGACAAAATACCAAAGGTATATAAATACCTCCGGGCCTCTAGTGTTGAAAAATATAGTAATTCATTAGATAACATATACTCAACCAATTCATCATAAACAGGCCATAATTTTCTCTCCAAAAAAGAAATCAAATCTCCCGATGCTCGATGCTCTATTGTCAACCACGCTTCCAAATTTCCCATGGCCGTCTTACGTGGAGCACTTACTTCAAATTCTTGATTCGCTATTTTATAGAATAAGCCTGCAGGCCCTCCTCTTTTACCCTTAATAAAAGATAATCCTCCTATTTCATCTAAATGCTTAATCCCTAAATCAGCTAACCTCTGACAATTAACACGGTATGCATTTGAGGAATTATAGAGGACTTTTTTTACCTGAGGAAAGTACCTCGGATCGTCACTTAATTTTAAAATCACTTCCGAATGTCTCTTAAAGTTGTCCGTCAGAATTTGCCCCCCCAATTTTTCAACATCTGCCCTAAAATCCCATCGATTACCCTCCTCTACTTTGCTTTCCGCAAATTCAATCAGCCATTTCTTGAGCTCTTTTTGTTCGGAATTTCCTATTTTACCCAGCAATTGATCCACTACTTTTTTGATGACTTGTCCCTGATTCAAATCAACATTAAATGAGCCTTGCAAGCTCATCTCTTGTGCAAAAGATCTGATTACCTGATAAAAAAAACTATCAATGGTGACAATGGAAAATCTTCCATACTGATGTAATATGCTTGATAAAACTTCTTCGGCACGTTTTTTAAGATCCGATGCTGAAAGATGTAAGGCTGCCATCAAATCGGACTTCATTGCATGATCTTTGCCAAGACTAAGCGTCTCCAATACCTTCACAATTCGTGACTTCATCTCACTCGTCGCCTTATTGGTGAAGGTCACTCCTAAGATGTCTTTGAAGGCCATTTTATCCCTCAAGGCCAGTTTGAGATACTCCAACGTCAACTGATGTGTTTTACCTGATCCTGCGGAAGATTTATAAATTTGAAAAGGCCTTGCTATAGACATGGCCTAAAATTAGACAACCCTTCGCATTAATTCGAATATCAGATCATTCATTCAAAAAAAGCATAGACTTTTTTGAAAGATTCCTTAATTAAGTCATTTCCTAAATTCCCTATACTTCCGATATGTGTGTGATCGATCTTTCGATTGAAATGTAAATTCCCTTGCTTAATCGACGCGGACACGGCATGATAAGCATCTCTAAAGGGCACTCCAGCCGTCACCCTTCTGTTCACCTCTTCAACACTGAAGATTAAATCATATTTAGGGTCATTTATCACCTCTGCCTCGATAGATAATTGAGTCGTCATGGCCCTAGTAATTTTAAGGCAGTCTTTCAATGAGAATAAAGCAGGCATAAATCGCTCTTTCAAAACTTGCAAATCTCGATGATAGCCTGATGGGAGATTTAAGAGCATCATATTAAGTTCATAGGGAAGTGCCTGTAACAAGTTACACTTAGCACGGACCAACTCAAAGCCATCAGGATTGGACTTGTGCGGCATAATACTGGATCCCGTAGTATACTTTTTATCTACTTTTAAAAAATTAAAATTTTGCCCAGAATACAGACAAACATCCATGGCGAATTTTGACAAAGTAGCGGCAATACTATTGACCGAAAACCCTATACTTTTTTCCATTTTCCCTCGCGTCATTTGGGCATATATTGCATTCACATTGATTCCTCCAAAACCCATTTTCTCGGTAGTAGATAATCGATTTAATGGGAAAGAGGAGCCATAGCCTGCTGCCGATCCCAAGGGGTTTTTATCTACCAATTGATAACTTGACTTGAGCTGCAATAGATCATCAAGAAGACTTTCAGCATAGGCCGCAAACCACAAGCCAAATGAAGAAGGCATCGCGATCTGCATATGCGTATAACCTGGCATCAAAACCTTCTTATAACGCTCGCTCATAGCTATCAAAAGTTCAAAAAGATCTTTGATCAAGGTGGCTATTTCTTCAAGTTCTGATTTAGCAAAAAGTTTCAGCGCAGTAAGAACTTGATCATTTCGCGATCTCCCACTGTGTATTTTTTTTCCTATCTCCCCTAACTCTTCGGTGAGTAATATTTCAATTTGAGAATGGCAATCCTCCACGCCTTCACTAATTTCAAAAGTACCTGAATCAATCATTTGATCAATTTTATCAAGACCTAAGCCAATAGCAATGACCTCCTCTGATTTTAAGAGCCCTATTTGTCCGAGCATCTTTATATGCGCCCTAGAGCCGATGACATCGTACTTGGCTAAATAAACATCCAACTCAGGATCTTTGCCTACGGTAAAACGTTCAAAAATTTTATCAATAGATTCCTCTTTTTGCCACAATTTCATTTTGGTGTGATTTTGGAAAGTGTTGTGATTAAGTCAATATAGCCTTTGATACCCTGCTTTATTTCATCTAAGTAAATAAATTCATCAGCAGAATGAGATCTTTCAGACAGGCCTGGCCCCATTTTAGCACTCGGAAAAGGCATCAAACATTGATCTGAAAGGGTAGGTGACCCAAATTGATCAGTGCCCAGTCTCGTTGCCGCCTGGATCAGAATATGGTCATGTGACAAGCCCGAAGGATTTAAGTGGGTGGATCTGGGCCGTACCAAGCTTGAAATTTTCTGATTAATCAGACCAAGAATTTCAGAATGGGTGTAGGCATCTGTTGTTCTCACATCTACCACAAAATGACAGGTATCAGGTATTAAATTATGCTGATAACCGGCATCAATCATTGTAACCGCCATCTTGACCGGACCTAGTATGGATGATTTCCTATCAAAAACATGGTTTTTAAACCAGGCTACATCCTGCATTGCTTTATAAATAGCATTCTCTCCTATATCACGCGCAGCATGCCCGGTTACCCCTTTTGCGTATACATCCAAAACCATCAACCCTTTTTCAGCAATGGCCATTTTCATTTCCGTAGGTTCTCCTACAAGGGCATAATCAATTGGTCCCAAATCTGCTAAAATGGACCTCAACCCATTTTCTCCTGATATTTCTTCTTCTGCCGTCGCTGCAAAAACTAGATTGATGGGCAAATCAATCTCATAAAAATGGATAAAAGTATGTAACAAAGCGACCAAGGACGCGCCCGCATCATTGCTTCCCAAACCCGACAACTTCCCCTCCTCCTTAACCAGAGGATCAAAGGGGTTCAAAGTATAACCCTCATTAGGTTTAACGGTATCGTGATGGGAATTAAGGAGTAAAGTGGGTTTATCAACGTGAAAATATTTATTTTGCATCCATAAATTGTGATGCTTGCGCTCAAAATAAATACCCTGAGCCTCCAACTTGTCAGACAAAAGATCACCGGTCTGCGCCTCTTCTTTACTGAAGCTAGGCGTGCGGATCAATGCCTTAAGTAAGGCCAGCGCAGATTGATAATAATCCTCTAATTGTTCGTTAGATAATGGAAGTATATTCATGTCCTTGAGTTAAAGAATTGACTTTATCAAATCTAATAATACATACTTGCGTTACACCTTGTGCAAGGGCTTGAAATGCATTATCCAGCTTAGGAATCATTCCCTGACTGACCAAGTCTTTTGACTTTAATTCAGTATAGTAGGTATAGTCTATTTGGCGAATCAAAGAATCTGGCTTTAGGACATCTTTCATGACGCCCGGAAGATCAAATGCATAGATCAAATGTACCTCATACTTTTTAGCCATTGCCGTGGCCACTACATTGGCAATGGTATCTGCATTGGTATTCAATAAATTCCCTTGGCCCTCATGCGTGATGGGTGCCAAAACAGGTACCAGTCCCAAATCTATAAACGATGAGATGCGTGCCGTATTGACAAACAGGGGATCTCCAACCCAGCCATAATCAATACCCCCCTGTAAGGGTCTTTTTTCTGAAAGAATGAGATTGGAATCTACACCACTCAAACCCAAGGCGTCACAATTTTCTGACTGAAGTGCCGCTACTATTTTTTTGTTAAGCAGGCCAGCATAGACCATAGTTACCACATCGATCATTTGATCATCTGTCACACGCCTTCCTTCAATCATTTGGATATTTAATGAGAGTTTTTTTCCCCATTGCGTGGCTTTCGCTCCTCCTCCGTGAATAAGTATTTTAAGGCCTTCAAGGGCTTTGAATGCCATTAAAAATTGCTTCAATTTTATGGGATCATTGATGACATTGCCCCCTATTTTAACGATATGGAGTTTTTTTTTCATCATCTTGTTAGTAATTTTTTCAACACTAATTGAGCCGCAAATATCCGATTATAGGCTTGATCTTGGATAATCGAATGCCTACTGTCCATGGCATTATCTGCGATCACTACATTTCTACGAACAGGCAGACAATGCATTAATTTAGCTTGATGGGTGCGTTGTAATTTCTCTAAAGTTACCATCCATCCTTGCTGATTTTTTAGGGGTTCCCCATAATCATGATAGGAAGACCAGTTTTTTACATAGATAAAGTCTGCTTCTTTAAAGGCTTCATCTTGATCACAACTCAACGTTGCATTTTTGGTGAATTTAGCATCTAATTCCATGCCCTCAGGATGCGCAATATAAAAGTCCGCATCGTAATGCTGCATCCACTGGGAAAAAGAATTGGGCACCGCCTGTGGTAGCGCTTTGACATGTGGTGCCCAAGTCATCACAACCTTAGGTCGCTCCTTTTTCTTATGCTGTTCTATGGTCATCAAATCTGCAAAAGACTGTAAGGGATGTAAGGCGGCAGATTCGAGATTGATGATCGGGACGCCCGCATATTCTTGAAAGCCTAAAAGATATTTTTCGGAATAATCTTCCTTTCTATCTAATAGTGTTGGAAAAGCTCGAATACCCAAAATATCACAATACCCTCCCATGACTGCGGCCGCCTCAGTGATGTGCTCGGCAGGATCTCCATCCATGACTACACCATGGGCAGTTTCTAGTTGCCATCCCTCCTTATTTACGTTGAAAGTGATCGTTTCCATACCCAAGTTTTGAGCGGCCTTAATGGTGCTTAACCGGGTACGCAAGCTGGCATTGAAAAAAATAAGCCCTAGCGTTTTATTAGCTCCCAGCAATTTATCGCTATAGGGTGTTTCTTTAAGTATTAAGGCTTCACGAATCCAACCCGTGAGGTCTGAACAATCCTCAGCCGAACAAAAATGATTAGGCATACCCTACTTTTTTAAATGCTTCTAAAAAAACAACTAATTCTTCCTGACTCACCCCGAGGGGGGGTAAAAGCCTCACTGTATTTGATTGCGCAGCTGATCCTACAAAAACATGTTGCTCTTCCAATAAACTATGTCTGAAAGGTTTAGAATCTCCTGTCAAATCCAGTCCTATCATCAATCCTCTACCTCTTATTTGAACCAAGTTTTCTAATGATCCCAATGCTTTCCAAAGCAAGTCCCCCATAAAATTCACATGATTAATTAATTCCTCCGATTCGATGACCTCTAGAACAGCCAGGCCGGCGGCACAGGCCAAATGATTGCCTCCAAAAGTAGTTCCGAGCATCCCAGACCATGCCTTGATATCTGGGTGAATCAGGACACCCCCTATCGGAAATCCATTTCCCATACCTTTGGCTATGGTAATCAGATCTGGCTCAACTTGAGCATATTGATGGGCAAAGAATTTGCCTGTACGACCATAACCACTTTGGATTTCATCTACGATCAGTAAGGACCCATTTTGCTTACATAACAACTTCAACTCCTTTAAAAAAGCATCATCGGGCACTTGTATGCCCCCTACTCCCTGAATCCCCTCAATCAGTACTGCTGCTACCGATGCATCCAGACACTGAGCTACCGCTTCCAAATCATTTAATTTGACTCTTATAAAGCGGTCATTTTGATTGATGGGTGCTATCAATTTAGTGGTGTCAGTTGCGGTTACGGCTAACGAGGTTCTTCCATGAAACGCATTTTCAAATACAATTGTTTTGGATCGCTTGGTATGAAATGAAGCAACCTTCAAGGCATTTTCTATAGCCTCAGCTCCAGAATTACATAAAAACAACTCATAATCCGTATATCCAGACATTTCCCCTAATTTTTGACTTAATTCATCTTGAATAGGCATTTGAACTGAATTAGAATAAAATCCAAGCTGCCGCAATTGATACTGAACACGATCAATATAATGAGGATGACTGTGCCCAATGGATATAACGGCATGTCCTCCATAAAAATCTAAATATTTCTGACCTTCTTGGTCCCAGATCCAGGAACCCAGTCCGCGCACCGGATCAATATCATAGCGTGGATAAACATCAAACATCTTCATGATTTCATTTGATTTATTTTATTGAATGAGGTCATCACTCCTTTAATTAAAGAAGAACTGAATCCTTGATGCTCCATCTCATTCAACCCTTCTATCGTACACCCTTGCGGGGTAGTTACCTTATCTATTTCAACTTCTGGATGACTGTTATGCGCTAGGATTAAAGAGGCGGCCCCCTTGGCGGTTTGAACCGCTATTTTTTGAGCTTCCTCGGTATCAAAGCCCATTTGTACGCCGGCCTGAGTCGCGGCACGTAAATACCTCATAAAAAAAGCAATTCCACTGGCCCCCAATACGGTCGCGGCTTGCATCAAGCGTTCTTCGATCAATAAGGTCAACCCTAAAGTTTGAAAGAGCGGATCGACCTTCTCCAATGCCGTATCCGCTCCTAGCGTAGCCAAACAAGTCATAGATTGACCAATCGCTACCGCCGTATTTGGCATGGCACGAATGAGTTGAACTACACCTGAAATCTTTTCTCTCAAGAGATCTAAAGAAACACCAGTAATCACTGATACCAGAATATGATCCTTGCGCAAAACAGGTTTAATTACTTCAATCAATGCGTCAATTTGTTTGGGCTGAACACATAGAAAAATAATTTCAGATTGTTCAACTGCCTTCTTGTTATCACTAGAAACCCCGTATCCTAAGTCTCGATACTTATCGAGAAGGCCGGTATGTCTTCTGGTTAAAAAAATATCTGATGGCAATTTCAGTTTCTTTTCAACAATCCCGGTAGCGATGGAAATACCTAAATTACCTGCTCCAAGTATGGCTATTTTGTTTACTATTGTCATAATTAAAATACATTACTTTTTAAAGCCAAACCTGTGGCTTCATCTAAATCAAAAATTAGGTTCATATTTTGAATGGCCTGCCCTGAAGCCCCTTTTAATAAATTATCTATTACCGTGATGATGAGTACTTGATTCTCACTTTTAGAAACATGAACCAATGCTTTATTAGTATTGGTCACCATCTTTAAATCAGGATTGTGATCGATCACATGGGTGAAAGGATGTCTTTCATAATAATCTTTATAAATAGATTTGAGGATAGCTTCACTTTCATCTGAATTGAAATAAGTGCTAGTAATGATGCCTCGAGTAAAGGCCCCGCGATAAGGTATGAAGTTCATACGGCCAGAAAATGAAGGATTTAACTGATCGCAAGATTGGCCTATTTCCCGAAGATGTTGATGCTCAAACGCCTTGTAAACGCTGGCATTATCATTCCTCCAAGAATAATGAGAAGTTGCAGTTTTGGCTTGACCTGCACCTGTTGATCCGGTAAGTCCTGATACATGAATATCCCCATGAACTAAGGATGCAGCCATAGCAGGCAGTAAACCCAATTGGATGGCAGTCGCAAAGCAGCCTGGATTAGCGATGTAATTGGCTTTTCGTATCCATTTTCGAGACATCTCAGGTAAACCATAGACAAATTCATGGGACCCAGAGATTCTGAAATCTTGACTTAAATCTATGATCTTGATTGAATACAGTTCAGTATGAGCCGCCAAGTAAGTTTGAGATTGACCGTGTCCTTTGCAAAGGAAAACTACATCTAGTTCTCGAATATCTAGCTTTTCTTGAAACTCAGATTCGACATCACCAACCAAGTCAGTATGAATGGATGAGATTTTTTTACCTTTTTGACTTTCGCTTTGTGCAATAATTTGGTCAACATTGGGGTGATTACATAATATCCTGATCAACTCCCCTGCGGTATAACCTGCCGCACCTACGATTCCTATATTTAATTTATGCATCTTTTAATCCGTAGTATAATTTGGTTTGATTAGAAAAAATTTTCGTAAAGCCTTTAACTTCTGCAGCAGACCAGGCCTTATTTGTCTCACCATAGTTGGCTACAGCAGACTGCATCAAATCAAAATCAGATTGAATGCCCAATAATTGAAATCTATACGGTGCTAAGCGTATTTCAACATTACCGGTTACATTTTTTTGTGATGAAGAGAGAAAGGCCTCTATATTTCTCATCACAGGGTCTAGGTATTGACCTTCATGCATCAGACTTCCATAAAAAGCAGCCATTTGATCCTTAATAAACAATTGCTGCTTCGATAAGGTATGTTTCTCAAGTAAGTGATGCCCTTTGATGAGCATTAATGGCCCAGCCGCCTCAAATCCTATACGTCCTTTGATACCTATAAGGGTATCTCCTACATGCACATCCCGACCAATGGCATACTTACCACCCCACTCATTTAAACACTTAATTACGTCAATAGGAGTCATAATCGTACCGTTCAGACTAACCGGTTCACCTTTTTCAAATCTTATCTCAATCACCTCGGAATCGACCTCTTGGAGTTGATTTGGAAATGCTTCTTCAGGTAACACCACATTTGAGGTAAGGGTCTCCATACCTCCAATAGAAGTTCCCCATAATCCTTCATTGATTGAGTACAGTGCTTTTTCCCAAGCACCCTCCACGCCATGCTGCTGCAAATAAGAAATTTCTTCTTCGCGAGATAATGCCAAATCTCTGATAGGTGTGATGATCTCAATTTGAGGGCACATCGTTTGAAAAATAAGGTCAAATCTGATCTGATCATTTCCAGCCCCTGTACTTCCATGTGCAATGGCATCCACCCCCATTTCTATAGCCAAATAAGCTAACGCCATCGCTTGGAAAACTCGCTCTGCGCTCACAGAAAGAGGGTAAGTATTGTTTTTTAATACATTTCCAAAGATTAAATACTTTATCCCCTGCTCATAAAAACGCGCAGTCTCGTCAATGAATTTATAGTCCAAAGCACCTAATGAAAAGGCTTTTTCCTGCAATTGATTCGCAGCTATCTCATCAAATCCTCCCGTATTTATTGTGGCTGCTACCACCTCAAAGCCACACTCTTTGACCAAATACAAGGCACAATAAGAGGTATCTAAACCGCCGCTGAATGCGAGTAGTACTTTTTTCTTCATATTGATAGTTTATTATCACCCATCTTATTCTTAATAATTGCCCATCTACCGAGCCATTTCGACTTATTCCAGAAATGTTTTTTCTTTCCCTTGTTAACGGCTGGATTATATAACATCCCTGTGCAGAGACAGTTACTCCGGTTCTTTGTTTGTAAAATCTCATAGTTGACACAACTCTGACAGCCTTTCCAAAATGCATCATCATCGGTCAATTCACTGAAGGTGACAGGCTCATAACCCAATTCTGAATTTATTTTCATTACCGGCAATGACGTGGTCAATCCAAAGAGTTTAGCTTCAGGAAACATTTTTATGGAATGGTGAAAAGCGAGCTTTTTGATTTTTTTAGCCACGCCTTGGTTCCGAAATTTATGATGGATGACGAGTCCAGAATTGGCTACGTATTTGGTGTTACCCCAACTTTCTATATAACAAAATCCGACGAGCTCTCCCTGACGAGTGGCCGCAATAATGGCCTTACGCTCATTTATTTTCTGTATGATGTAACTGGGTGAACGTTTGGCAATACCGGTTCCCCTTTTTTTGGCACTCTCTTCTATCAAAGCAGATATGTCATGGGCATATCCCACATGATGTGATGAAGCGATTTGAATTACAATTGAATCCATTGCTTGATTAAATAAATAATAAAGTAATAAAAAGATGTATGAGGGTCGACCGTTCCACGTAGGAGGTCATTTTGATATATAGGCTAACGCCTAGCCGGGAATATCGGCCTTAAAAGAAAACTGGGTACTATGTAAATGCTTGAAATCATGTTTTACAATGCAAGAATAATATTAATTTTTAATTTTATCTAAGAAAAAGTGAGAAAAAGGATCTAATTGACTTAAAAAAAAATAAGCATTTTAGAGGCTGCTCTACTTTATAAGTTACTCCTTTTGATCAGGTAGCTATTTCTATAACTAAATCAAATTGGCACATTCGTAATAACTGAATTTTGAACAAAAATTTCTTTCTCCCAAACGACTTAATGTTCAGTGGGATACTTTTTCACCTTATCTTCTTCGCTAGAAATGCTTAGTAAACGAATAAAAACTAGCTTGAATAACGTCCCTAACGCTCAAATAATAATGGTTAATANATAAGTTTCTCACCCCAGATTATACATAAATACATGTAATAATTAATTNACTTATCAAATGAGACTCAGAGGAATAATCATAATAATTGGCTTGCTTTTGGTCAATATCAAAGTATTTTCGCAAGGAACTGTAACATCGAACGATGTTCACAACAAACGCGTCCATACCTCTGCATCTATAAATACTGACCTGTTTGTTGACTATCAAACCGAAATAAAAAATGCTGCTGATTACCACAGATAATATGTCTTATACCCCAAAAATAGAAGTAGATCTGCACAGGACATCCACATTACAAATTAGAAAAAGAACTAAAAATACTTCCTTAAAGTCAAAGGGCAATGCCAATAAAAGCCTTAAAGGCCAAGCCCATAAGACCTGTAATCAGCATGGTAATTCCCAAGCCTTTGAGTCCAGAAGGAACCATGGAGTATTTTAATTTTTCTCGGATCGCTGCCAGGGCTATGATGGCCAGGAAAAATCCAAAACCAGACCCGAAGCCGTATGAAGTAGCCTCAATGATATTGTAATCTTTCTGAACCATAAACAATGAAGAACCCAAAATAGCACAGTTAACCGCGATTAAGGGTAAAAAAATACCCAATGATCCATAAAGAGCTGGCGAAAGTTTTTCAATAATCATCTCAACCAATTGTACCATAGATGCAATGACAGCAATGAACATAATGAATTGAAGGAAAGTCAGGTCAATAGACTCAAAGCTGACATCTATCCATGTCAAGGCCCCTTCTTTAAGCACATATTCTTGGAGTAACCAATTAACGGGTACTGTTAATGTGAGTACAAAAACTACCGCTAAACCAAGACCAAAAGCGGTTTCTACTTTTTTAGATACTGCCAAAAATGAACACATACCTAAATAATAGGCAAAGATCATATTGTCTATAAAAATACCCCTAAGTGCTATATTAAAAACTTCCATTATGCTCTGATCTGTTAATGTTCTACGTATCCTGACTTTGACCTTTGAATCCAAATGAGAATGCCTAAAACGACAAACGCGCCTATTGAGTCAACCATCAGACCATTTGTTGGGAAGGTCGTCCAGCCTATAGCTTCAAAAATTTTGAAGTCAAAGATGGAACCTGAACCAAACAATTCTCTGAAAAAGGCAACCGTTAATATGATCCATGCATAGCCAAATCCCGAGCCTAAACCATCCAATATGGAATCATAGGGCTTATTGGCCATAGCAAAAGCTTCGAGCCGACCCATCACAATACAATTGGTAATGATCAGCCCAACATAAGCACCCAAGACTTTGTACATATCGTAGCTGTAAGCTTTTAAAAATTCACTCACCAATGTCACTAAAGTGGCTACTACAGCCAATTGGACAATAATTCTGATCCTACCAGGAATCAGGTTTCGCATCAATGAGATGATTAAATTAGCAAATACAATAACAAATACTACCGCGATTGACATCACTAAAGTAGGCTCTAACTTCACGGTAACCGCCAAAGCGGAGCAAATACCCAATACTTGAATCGTAATAGGATTGTCATCCGACAATGGATCAGTAACAATATTCTTCCTCCTTTTCGATAAAAAGGGTTCAGCAGGTTTTTTTTCTACCTTTGGTTCTTTTTCTACTACAGTCGCTTCAGCACTCATATTAATCTCATTAGTCGTTTTCTAGTTAATTGCAATTCCATTTTGACCCTTCGTATTCATGATAAACTTTTGATAACAACCCAGATATTCTTTCAACATTTTATTGACTCCTTTGGCAGTTATGGTCGCCCCAGAAAGACCGTCAACCTCATGCATGCTAAGACCCGTAATCCCTTCTCCCTTTACCATAGTAATAGATTCTAAATTACCCTTATCACTAAATATTTTTTTGTTTTCCTTGTAACGATTTCTCACATTTTCTTCGGTAATTCGAGCACCCAATCCAGGAGTTTCTCCTTTGTGATCAAAGGCAACTCCTTTTACCGTATTGAGATCCGATTCCAAAGCAACATAACCAGAGATCCAATCCCAAAGCCCCAAACCAAACATAGGAAAAACATAGGCTTCAACGACATTAGGATCCAATTCATTTAATATCATATAAATGGGGTATAATCGCTCATCTCTATCTATTTTGTGATTTTTTTGTGCATTTACCTTTTCAGCGATCAACGGGTTACCTTTGTCATCTACAGAAATAATCTCACCTTTAATGTCAACCACAATTGATTTTACGCGATCTTTGTAAAGACTGAACACCTCTTCAGGTGTTTTGAAAGTTGAGATATCCATCACGGCACCTAAAATTTTCTTTTTAGTATCTAACTCGACTTGTTTGTCTTGAGCAGGCTTTAGCAAAACTGAGGTCAGAGACATAGCTCCACCAATCAAAACCGTCATGATTGCGGAGAAAACTAGGATGTAAATATTAGATCGTTGCACGTTTTAATCTTCTTTTTTTATGAGCTTCTACTACATAATAATCAATTAAGGGCGCGAATACATTCATAAAGAGTATCGCCAACATAATGCCTTCAGGATAAGCCGGGTTAGAAATTCTTATGATTACGGTAAGCACACCAATCATAAATCCATAAATCCACTTGCCTATCTCTGTTTGCGCAGCAGATACCGGATCGGTAGCCATAAATACTGCTCCAAAGGCCAATCCTCCAACCACAAGATGGTAATGTGCAGGCATCAACATAAAACTGTTCGTACCTGCCAAATTATATATCAATCCCATCACCCAGGCACCTCCAAATACAGATAAAATAATCTTCCAACTACCCACACCCGTGAAAACTAATATGGCAGCACCAATTAAGCACATAAGCACTGAAGTTTCACCAATGCTTCCGGGTATGGCCCCGAGAAATAAATTCCAAAAATCAAACATTCCTCCATACCAATGCCCACTTAGGCCCGCCATCATATCTGTGCCATTGGCTGCTGCTGCAGATCCATAGGATAACAGAGTGGCTCCCGAAAAGCCATCAACAGGCACTTGATCTCCTAAATAAATCCAGACCATATCTCCTGATATCTGAGAAGGGTATGCGAAATAAAGGAATACACGCGAGGTTAATGCAACATTAAGAATATTCATCCCGGTACCTCCAAACACTTCTTTGGCAATAATAACACCAAATATTGTCGCCATAGCCACTTGCCACAAGGGAATAGTTACGGGCATTACCAAAGGTATAAGAATACCTGTCACCAAAAAGCCCTCTTCAATAGGATGATTTCTAATTACACAAAAAGTAAACTCTACTCCCAGGCCTACGCCATAAGAAATAATTAATATGGGCAAGACTTGACCTGCTCCTAGCAAAAATTTACTTATAAAAGTAGCATTAACCACTCCCGTAGCAAGAAAGTGTTGATGGCCTGCGTTCCACATACCAAATAACAAACATGGAATTAAAGCAACGATCACAGTAAACATGACTCGCTTTAAATCTGCAGCATCCTTGACCTGAACACCTGTAGGGCCTGTAGTAAGACTCGGCTTAAAAAAAATCGTTCTATGTCCCTCGTATAGGGTATGTAATTTTTCGTATTTAGCACCCTTCTCAACATGAGGTTTGATGCTATCAAATAGATTTTGTAATAATTTCATTAATCAGCTATTTCGAATGAGTTCAATTCCTTCTCTTACAATTGCTTGAATATCATTTTTGGAGACATCTATGTATTCACACAAGGCAACATCTTCTTCAATGACTTCATATATTCCTAATGCTTCCATTTCATCGTAATCATTTGAAATGATCGACTTGAACAAATAAGTAGGTAGAATATCCATGGGTAATATTTTTTCGAAAGCACCAGAGATCGTAAAATTTCTTTGTTCACCATTGGTATTGGTATCTAATACCTTCTCTTTTTTGGGGATTAAAAAAGAAAACAAACCAAAAGCTTTGTGAAAACTTAACTTTTCAAAGCTTGGCAACATCCAACCCAGAAATTCTTCTTCATCTCCTTCTGGAATAACCGCTATTTGATTATGGAAATGGCCCAAATACCCACGAACACCTACGTGTTCGCCGCTCAGTACATTTCCCGAAATAAATCTAGCATTCGTTTTTTTGAAGTTGTCAGCCACTAATTTATCCAAACAAGCGCCTGAATAAGTCTTGACATAATGTGGGTGAATTATTTCGGAACCCGTAATGGCAATCAACTTTGAAGCGTCATAAATGCCTTCCATAAATAAAGTTCCTATTCGCGCAACTGACAGCGGGTCGATGGTCCAAACCTTATCATTTTTACCAATAGGCTTGATGTGATGTATTTGTACGCCAACATTTCCAGCTGGATGCGGGCCTGAAAATTTATTGATGTTCACCTGCTCCAAACCACTGAAAACGCTCGGTATTTCAGAAGCATCTAAATTCACGTGTATGTTTCCTTTGGCTAACTTCCTTAAAATAGCGATTCCCAACTGAAATACTCCTTCTTTCCCGCGCAATAAATAAGCCATATCTGGAGCACAAGGATTTGAATCAAATGCCGAAATGTAAATAGCAGAAGGTTCATCCGATGGATTGGCCAAAACCCCAAAGGGTCGTTGAATAAACGAAGGCCAAATGCCGCCGGCAGTTAAAGCAGCTATTGTTTCCGCTCTTGTCAAATTATTAATTTGAGTTTTTGTATGTTTCTTAAAAGCCTTATGTACAATCTCTTTATCCGCTAGAATACGGATTTCAACAATTTTTCTTCTTTCACCTCTTATGATATCGCTGATTTCCCCACTCACAGGTGCGACAAACAGCACCTCCTCACTTCCTTTGTCAAAAAAAAGTGGGTCCCCTGCCTTCACATTTTCACCAACCGATACAAGCAGCTTTGGCCGTACTAAGCCTTTGAAATCACTGGGTTTGACAGCAAAAGAATCAGGCTGACTGATCTCATGCTGTTCTAGAAGAGCACTGCCGACCAAGGGAATGTTAAACCCTTTTTTTAAGTAAAATGTTTGGGGCATGAATAAAGTTTTATGATCGTCTTCAAGTTTGACAAAAATAATAATAAATCTTTAAAAAAATAAGCTAACAAGTCAACTAAATACTTTTAATCAATTAATAAAAAATAATAAGTCCGATCTACTCAACGCAATAAATAATTGGATACTTGCTCCATCAACCAGTTTGGAGTGGAAGTTGCCCCGCAAATTCCGATATGATCGGTATGTTTCAGCCATTCTTCCTTAATTTCACGCTCATTTTCAATAAAATAACTGCGGGAATTTTGTTTAAGGCAAACTTGAAAAAGTGCCCTTCCATTCGAACTTTTTTTACCAGATACAAAAAGAATTACATCGTGTTGTTTAGAGAATTTTTCTAATTGAGGCTCTCGATTAGATACCTGTCGACAAATACTATCATTTGCCTTAAATGCACCTTCAATGAGTTGCCCTTTTTCTTGCTTTATCCGATCCTCAATGAGTGACTTCATATGATAAAAGCCATTAGTGCTTTTTGTAGTTTGACTGTACAGAATAATCGGCCTGGACCAATCGATGGACTCCAGATCTTTTTCCTCCATCACCACAATCGCCTCATCATTGGTTTGACCAATCAAACCGATCACTTCGGCATGTCCTGGTTTACCGTAAATAACGACTTGCCCATTTTTTTCTTTGGCATGATCAAAAGAATTTTTCACTCTGTTTTGAAGCTTGAGTACAACCGGACAAGACGCGTCAATCAACTCAATGTTATTGGTTAAAGCCAATTTATAAGTCTCGGGAGGCTCACCATGTGCCCTTATCAATACTTTTGCATCATAAATTTTCTTTAAATCTTCATGATCAATTATTTTCAGGCCTTTCTTCTCCAGGCGCACCACTTCCATACTGTTATGTACAATATCTCCCAAACAATATAAAGTCTCTCCATGATTCATTTCATCCTCAGCCATCTGAATGGCAAATTCAACACCGAAACAATAACCTGAATTAATGTCTATTTCAACCCTCATAAATAATTTTATTGGCTAAGTCTATGATTTCTTTCACTTGATCATCAAAGGTAAGATAGCTACTATCCAATGTAATTGCATCCGCCGCCTTGATCAATGGACTATCTATTCTCGTAGTATCTAAATGATCTCTTAAATCAAGGTTTTTTTTAATCTCTTCCAAAGCAACTTGAATTCCTTGCCCCTCAAGTTCCTTCTGTCGACGCACGGATCTTATATCCAAATCGGCAATCATAAATATTTTAAGGGCGGCACTAGGAAACACCACCGTACCTATGTCCCTCCCATCCATTACTATACTTTTATGAAGTCCCAGAGTTTGTTGCCTACTAACTAATTTTTTTCTAATCAAGGGCTGGGCCGCAATTTGACTTACAATTTCATTAATTTCCGGCAGCCTAATTTGATGATCCATGATTTGATTATTTAACAAAATTTCTGAAGCATTCAGCCACTTATTGAAACGGAAAGTAATTAAAATTTCATCTAAGGCCTTAATCACTTTTTCTTCCTCGACAAAATCAATTTGATGATTTATGAAATAGCGAGCAACACATCGGTACATCGCACCTGAATCAATATAGGTATATCCCAAAGAGCTGGCTACCTCTTTAGCGGTTGAACTTTTTCCTGTCCCCGAAAAACCATCGATCGCTATGACAATATTCCTCATCAGCAATCCTTGACAGGGCAGTTAGATTTGCCTGGCTTCATTTTACCTTTGTAGCGCTGCTGACCTGGATTGTTTTTACAACTTTCCAAAGGAGCTACAACCAATGTTAACAACAACAGGGTGACCAGATAAAAACCATATCTTTTTAAAGAATATCTCATTAAAAACTATTTACCTGCATTTCCCGATTTACTTTTTTAATCAACCCTTGTAAAACATTACCTGGACCTGACTCATAAAAAGAAGTCGCTCCATCTTTAATCATCTGTTCTACACATTGGGTCCATTTTACCGGGGAAGTCAATTGCGCTATGAGGTTAGACTTGATTCCCAAAACATCTGTATTCCCTTTTGCATCCACATTCTGATAAATCGGACATTTTGGAAGCTTAAATTCGGTAGCTGCAATGGCTTCTGCCAACTCAGTACGAGCCGGTTCCATTAAAGGTGAATGAAACGCTCCGCTAACCGGAAGAGGTAATGCCCGCTTGGCACCCGCCGCTTTCATACCTTCACAAGCCAAATTAACTGCGGATATTTGACCCGAGATCACCAATTGACCCGGACAATTGTAATTGGCTGCAACCACAACGCCTTCAGTTTCAGCACAAATTTCTTCGACTTTCTCATCGGCAAGTCCAATAATTGCGGCCATCGTTGAAGGTTCTTGTTCGCAGGCCTTTTGCATGGCTAATGATCGCTGCGCGACTAATCTCAATCCATCCTCAAAATCAAGTACCCCATTGGCCACCAAGGCTGAAAATTCTCCTAAAGAATGACCTGCGGTCATTTCTGGCGAAAAATCATCCTTACTCAACGCATTGATAATGCTATGTAAAAATACAGCTGGCTGAGTTACTTTGGTTTGTTTTAAATCTTCTGGTGTTCCCTCAAACATGATTTGGGTAATCTCAAAGCCTAGTATTTCATTGGCTCGTAAAAAATATCTTTTTGCTGTGAGATTTGTCGCAAACAATTTTTTGCCCATTCCAGAATACTGTGCCCCTTGTCCGGGAAATACAAATGCGCGCATAGGTTATATTTAAACTTTAATTTGGTGCAAATCTAGCAAGGATGGATCAATCCAAAAACCTTTGTGCAAGTTCTGGAGTGGGTATTTTGCATTTTTTCTGTCGCCCAAACCATAAATATCTGTTTTTAGCAATCAAATCATAAAAGTAATCAGTAATAACAGAAGGTAAAAAACTAAAAACATAAATCCATCTCCATTTCCATGAAAAGGACTCGGCAACTTTAAATACCGCGGTACTCTTTTGAAACACTTGATGGTCCACAAACAAGTAAAGAGTATTCATCTCCAAGCTCGCTGCAGGTAGATCATACCTTAATAATATTTTTTGAGCAAACTGAGATTGCAAGGATGCAAATTTATAATGATTGAGTGCGTCTTGGTCAATGATGAAGTTCACGGCCCCGATGCAAAGATTACATACTCCATCGAACAACAAGACCGGCGGATCTATTTTAGTAGTTGAATCCATCCTTTATACGTCTTTTGCTGTTGGCCACTCGGCAATACATCAAAGGTTACTTCTGAGACATAGAAATATACGCCGGCGGCCAGCGGTGAGCCCGCGTTGTTTTTCCCATCCCAATGGATAAATATCGAAGGCTCTTTTTCATACTGAAGGTCAAAAACTTCTTTGCCTGTGCGATCGAAAACCTTGAAGGAGACCCCTAATATGAAGCGAGGACAATTAGAATTCTCGAAACCTAAATTCGATTTTCCCGTGTTGTAGAGCGGCGTAAAAGTATCATTGAACCCATCGCCATTGGGCGAAAAGGCATTGGGGAGTTTAAACTGAGGGCAATTGTCGATGCAACTCGTATTTGAAAAATCACTTTCATTCAATGACCGATCCACCGCCGTGATACGATAACAACCTTTAAAAGAATTTAATATTAGGTGCTGATAGCTAGTTTCTATTGTACTATCGAGCAAATAAAAGTCTTGTTCTAAGCTCGTAGGACTAAAATAAACTCGGAAATAGATCACATCATCATCACATTGTATGCTCTCATTCACCACCCATGAAATCATATTTTCATAAGTCATCTCCAAACAATCAGCCGTGTCATTGCCAGACTCGCAATCATAAGGATTAGAGACTGAAACTCCCAAGGGAGCACAAGGAGCTATATTGTCATTGGGCTGTGCACATACTACTTGTGAGTTATTGACCAAAGGAGTGGGTAATATCGGATTGTCATATCCCCCATAAGTAGTAAGGGCATAGCAATAAATCAATTCGTCATCTAGTACCGTATTGTTGAAGCGACCGTCATCCAAATACTCAAATCCATTTTCTGATATTTTAACCGAATCTATTAGAATCATTAAATCAGGATCACTCGTATTCACACGGTCTCGGTAAATATAATGATAAGGATAGGCCAATATATTGTTTGACCAAGGGACATTCGCTTGCCATGAAAGCTCAACAGCACTCAAAAGAGGATTTGCATTTAATTGAACCGAAGAGGCCACCGCAGAAGAATCTACAAATACATTATTGGCATCAAATAAGGCAATCCGATAGGCATAGGCATAGCCTGTAGTATTTAGATTCAGCTGATCAACAAACAAAGTATCTGATATTTTTTCAGCAACCAATACTTCATCATTCAAGTAGAATCCTGCCGCTCTATAAAGCGAATACGTGTAGGGTGAGGGAAACGTTGTTGCATCAATCTCATAGGGTGGTGTCCAATCTATTTTAATCCGCCCATCTTCAGAGGTTTCCAGTACATCGACATGGGTAATCACCGGTGCATCCGTCTCTAGTGTCAAACATACTTCCTTAGAGATATAACTCGTCCCACGACCCGGATTTGGGAATTGCGCTACGATTCGATAGCAATAGTTGGCTCCCGGAGCCAGCCTTTCATCAATGAATGTCGTTTCTGAGGCAGGTATTTTTGCTATTAAACTATAGCCAGAATAGGGAGGCATGCCTACTTCGCAATCATCTATTCTTAAACCAAAATCTCCCACACGCCTCCAAATTTCTATTTCATTGGCATTGCTACAGACATAATTGTCCCAGGCAAGTTCAATTGACCTTCCTGATTTAGGCACTAGAGCCAACCCTTGCGGGGCAGGCCCCACTATGGTGATTTCCCAAGTACCGAACTCGGTCAACGTCGGACCTACTTTAATATTACTCTCGATCGGATTATCTGCCACTTTGAATTGCACTTCATAGGCTCTTTCTCTAATGTGGCCACAAAAAGTATTCCATTCAAAATTTAATATTCCTGGCGTATCTTGAAAGGTGGCAGGAAGAGAATTGGGACTTTCGTAGGTTGCCGGTGAGTTGATTTCAAATGGTCCTCCAAAAGCTTCTATTTTCACCTGGTGTCCGTCTGAATCTCTGCCCACTATGGCCTGCAGTACCTGATCTCCAGCCGTCACACAAATAGGATTTGGAATTTCCAGTTCAGGTTTTTCATTATCTCCCTCATAAACAATGATCTGCATGTCCCTCGTTACATAACCCAAACGATACCATTTTCCCCCTATCTGTCTCCACTCCTCAATCCTAAAAGCCACATTATATTCTGCACATTCAGATACCCCATTTGGGCAATCTGATGATTCTAAGTTAAAAATATCTCCTGGAGCATCCCAAACAAGATCCCCGTAAGCCGCATCTAAATCCAAAGTGGGAGGCGTTAACTCTTCACTGCCTTGACCAAAATTGGCATAAAATTCAGGATGATTCAGCGGTCTGTAAAGGACCACTTCTGAGTTTTTTTCCATTTTGGGTATCACCAAATAATAGGCAAGACTGTCTCCATCAATATCAAAAGCTCCTGCATTGTGAATGAATCGAGCACCGGGAATCCCTTCATCAATCGGAGGAACGGTCAATACAGGTGTGTTATTGACTCCGAAAAAAGGATCTATAATGATGAGCGTTTCGGTATAAAATGGAGTATTTAGAGAATTTTCCATATTGGAAATACCTCCATTTCTGTTATCCTCGGAATAACTCACAATGTAGCTGTTGGGTGCTTGATACGTATGGACCAACGTAAACTCTGCACGCACAATATTGGCTGTTATTTGGGTTTCTAACACATCAAAATCTCCTGAAATTACCGTACCATCGCCAAAATCAAAGTTACCTCCGCCAAAGTCAATACCTGTATCAGTATCCCTATATCCAATGAAAGTAAATTCATATTCAAAAGTCAAATTACTGATCCTTCGAGCGATCACTTCTCCCGCTCTGATGTGCGAGGCATTGACCGCTTCCAAGCAAAAAAAATGTATTAAAAAAAAAGCAACTAAAAATTTAACGGAATTCATAGTTAATAAACGCTATTTCTATCATTTACCCTAAAATAAACACCTTTGAAATAATGATATTTTAATAAATCTAACCCCAACACCATAGCCATCGAAATGAAAATGTATCCCCTCACAAATTTTAGTACAAGAATAAGGCCAAAAACGGTAAAATTAAGTTGAAAAAAGGCGAAAATATCATTTTATCTATAATTACCCGGTAAAGTGAAATCAAATTAGCCTGGATCATTGGAAGATAACCAATCTAAACATAACTTTGATTTTGACGTGATGAACCCTAAAATTAAATGAGCGCAATGAGTTTTATATCGAGTTCAATTGGAAAAAAAGTGGCCATGTCGCTATCAGCCTTTTTCCTTATCTCTTTTCTGCTTTTACACGTGGCCATCAATTTGTTATCAGTAGTAAGTGCAGAAATGTACAATGAAGCTTCGCACTTTATGGGTACCAACCCCGTTATACAGTTTGTTATGCAGCCGATTCTCATCTTCGGCGTTTTATTCCATTTCACCATGGGGTTTGTGCTCGAATTTCAAAATAAGAGTGCCAGACCTATCAAATATAAAATGAAAAATGAAAAAGGAAATTCCAGTTGGCTTTCTCGAAATATGATTTATTCAGGACTAGTCATTTTGTCTTTCTTGGGACTCCATTTTTATGACTTTTGGATTCCTGAAATCAAATATAAATACATTGAATTTCAAGCCCCAGACGAGCATAGATACTTTGGTGAATTGGTACATAAATTTGAAGATCCAATGCGGGTTGGTTTTTATGCTATCTCTTTCATTTTATTGATGATGCATTTATTGCACGGTTTTCAATCAGCATTTCAATCTTTGGGTGTCAACAATAAGTTTACACCTGGTATTAAAAAGATGGCTTGGGTTTTTTCAGTGACTATCCCACTGGCTTTTGTTTTTATTGCACTTTTCCATCACTTAAAGCATTAAATCCAAATGCTCAATAATTATATAGAACGCTGATTTTTGAACAAAAACACATATAAGTAATACTGACATGAAAATAGGAGCAAATTTTCCTGCGAAAACACCAGAGGGTCCTATTGAGGACAAATGGACTTCATATAAGAACAAAATAGATCTAGTCAACCCAGCCAATAAACGGCTCATAGATATTATTGTAGTCGGTACAGGATTGGCCGGGGGCTCAGCCGCAGCCTCTTTGGCTGAATTAGGTTATAATATCAAAGCCTTTTGTTTTCAAGATTCTCCGCGTAGGGCACATTCTATCGCCGCACAAGGCGGCATTAATGCCTCAAAAAATTATATGGGAGACGGTGACTCAGATTATCGCCTTTTCTACGATACGGTCAAGGGGGGTGACTATAGGGCCAGAGAAGAAAATGTTTATCGCCTAGCAGAAGTATCCGGTAATATCATTGATCAGTGTGTTGCACAGGGTGTCCCTTTTGCTAGAGATTATGGGGGTTTGTTGGATAATCGCTCTTTTGGTGGCGTTTTGGTCTCTCGAACTTTTTATGCCAAAGGTCAAACTGGTCAACAATTGCTATTAGGTGCCTACTCGGCAATGAACAGACAGATAGCGAGGGGTAAAATAAAGATGTACAACCGGCATGAGATGATGGATTTGGTAATCGTAGATGGTAAAGCAAGGGGAATCATTGCCAAAAACTTGATCACAGGTGAACTTGAAAGACATTCGGCTCATGCTGTAGTGATCGCCTCAGGAGGTTATGGTAATGTCTTCTATTTATCCACCAATGCGATGGGTAGTAATGTTTCGGCAGCATGGAAAATTCATAGAAAAGGCGCTTGGTTTGCCAATCCTTGCTTCACTCAAATACACCCTACTTGTATCCCAGTATCTGGAGATCACCAGTCGAAGTTGACTTTGATGTCAGAATCTTTAAGAAATGATGGCCGAATTTGGGTGCCTGCCAAGGAAGAAGATGTAAAAGCCATTCGATCAGGAGCACTGAAGCCAACGGCAATCGCAGAGGCAGATAGAGATTATTTTTTGGAACGTCGTTATCCGGCCTTCGGTAATCTCGTGCCCAGAGATGTGGCTTCAAGAGCTGCCAAAGAAAGATGTGATGCTGGGTTTGGTGTAAATGCTACCGGCGAAGCGGTTTATTTAGATTTTGCGGCGGCCGTAATAAGATATGGAAAAGAAAAAGCTCTGGTTACGCACCAAGATGCCAACAACGAAGTCCTAGTTCTTAAATTGGGGAGAGAAATTATTGCCACTAAATATGGCAACCTTTTCCAAATGTATGAAAAAATAGTTGATGAAAATCCTTATGAAACACCAATGATGATTTACCCCGCAGTGCACTACACAATGGGTGGCGTCTGGGTTGACTATGATTTGATGACTACTATTCCTGGCTGCTATGCGATTGGAGAAGCCAACTTTTCCGAACATGGCGCCAATCGCCTTGGTGCTTCCGCATTGATGCAAGGTTTAGCGGATGGCTATTTTGTTCTTCCTTATACCATTGGCAATTACCTCGCCAAGGATATTCGTACCGGAACAATTCCTGTGGACACTCCAGAATTTGCCGCTGCTGAAAAGGGCGTACGAGAGCAACTTGAACGATTCATCAATAACAAAGGCTCGAAACCCGTTGATTATTTTCACAAAAAACTGGGTAAAATCATGTGGAATAAAGTAGGTATGTCAAGAAATGGAAAAGATCTCAAAGAAGCCGTCGAAGAAATTCAAAACATCAGAGATGAATTTTACAAGGAAGTAAAAGTACCCGGAGACCTAGAGGGTTTTAATGAGGAATTAGCAAAAGCGGGTAGGGTTGCAGACTTCTTGGAATTAGGAGAGCTTTTTGCAAAAGATGCGCTCAATAGGGAAGAATCTTGTGGCGGTCATTTCAGAGAAGAACACCAAACAGCAGAAGGAGAAGCCAAAAGAAACAAAGCCTTTCAGTATGTGGCTGCTTGGGAGCATAATGGAGCTCCAAAAGATGCGAATCTTCACAAAGAAATGCTTGATTATAAATATATTGAAGTAAAAGAAAGAAGTTACAAGTAATAGCTAGTAAAATTCATAGGAGATGGACTTAAAACTAAAAATATGGCGACAGAAAAATGCCGCTGCCAAAGGTAAAATTGTTGATTACGATATCAGTGCGATCTCCTCCGATATGTCATTCTTAGAAATGCTTGATGTACTGAATCGAAAGCTTATCGAGAAAGGTGATGAGCCTGTAAGTTTTGATCATGACTGTAGGGAAGGTATCTGTGGATCTTGTTCCCTCCAGATCAACGGCCGTCCCCATGGTCCCGATGGAGGTACCACTACGTGCCAACTTCACATGCGAAAATTCAAAGATGGAGACAGTATTGTCATTGAACCCTTTCGTGCCAAAGCATTTCCGATCGTTAAAGATTTGATCATAGATCGATCAGCCTTTGATCGTGTACAACATGCTGGTGCTTTTATCTCCGTAAACACCTCTGGAAATACACAAGATGCAAATGCTACTCCCATCAACAAAGGGAATGCAGATCACGCTTTTGACGCTGCCTCCTGTATTGGCTGCGGGGCCTGTGTCGCGGCATGCAAAAATGCTTCAGCCATGCTTTTTGTTTCTGCAAAAGTTTCACAATATGCCTTATTGCCTCAAGGCCAAGTAGAACGTGAAATGCGTGTAACAGACATGGTTTCTCAAATGGATGAAGAAGGGTTTGGGGCCTGTACCAATACGGGTGCTTGTGAAGCTGAATGTCCCAAAGGCATCAGCATCACCAATATTGCTCGGATGAATCGTGAATTCATTGGGTCCAATTTAAAATCTTAATAGCCAATAGTTACTCAAAAAAAACTTGGTAAAGATGCAATATTTTTTTGTTTTCTGATCTTTGATGGATTTTAACCTTTAATCGAATATTTTACTTGTCAGGTGGCTATGAAAAACTTGATTATCTTATTTGGAGCCTTATTTTTATTCATTTTAGGCTACTTTATAGAGCCCATTTGGAATCAAGAAAGTTCTGCCGAATTATGGGACTTTGTTCCAGAAAATCCAGGGCTTGTCTACGAAAGTAATGATCTAGGTGGTACACTTCTCAGATTACAAGACCTTGAATCATTCCAATCACTTATCCGTATCCCTAGCCTAGGCAAGCTTCCTGATCACATCGCAAAAATAGAGCGATTGACAGGGTTAAACTCGTTTTACTCTTTTCTTGATAAAACTTCTGGGATCATTAGTCTTCACAATACCGGCAAAAATGAATTTGACTTTCTTTACTTAGTCGCAATGAATGACTTGAACACTACTGATGTCGTGTCAAAATTGATCACTCCTCTTGTTTCTAAGGCATTAGAGAAGCAACCTCGAACATATTTAGGTTTAGAATTGAATGAGGTTTCCTTATCTTTTACAGCTGGTCAATTAACTTATCTAATTTATAATAATTATTTCATTGCCAGCTTTACTCCCTATCTTGTTGAGGATGCCATAAGAACCTTCGAAGATGAAAATTATAAGTCCTTTAGAGAGGTCTTTGCTGAACATCACCAAATAACAAAAATCAAACAAGATGAAGGGAATGTCTACCTTAATTACAAGAGTTTCTTTAAGGGTTCTCAGGCCTTTGCCGCAAACGATCTCGATAAAAAGTTTTTAACCTCTGCTTTTTTAGACCTTAATATTGAAGACGACCACATTAGTTTAAGTGGCTTTTCGTTTGCCGATAGCAGTAAAACCTTGCAGATGATCAAAGGCATCACCGGTGCGCCATTAGATATGTCAGATGTTATCAGCAATGGTACTTCGATCCTTCACCATTTTAGTTTTCAAGATCCTTATTTGTGGCGAGATCAACAAAAAAATGCGGATCTACATGATCAAAAAACTTCCGATTCTGACCTATCTGTAATTCCTCGGGATGCGCTGAAATTTTTGGATCAAGAAATAAGTCGTGCCATTCAACTCAGAAATGGAAAGAAAGTTCCTATCCTTATCATCGAATGTAAAAATAGTGAGGGTCTCATTCACTATTTAGATGCGATAGCCAAACAAATACCTAATCAAGGCTCAGATCACTTTTTTGTTGAGCAGTACAATCATTATATCATTCGTCAACTTCCTTTAAAAAACCTGGCTCCTTTAATATTTGGCGATATCGCAAAAGATCTCCCTGAAGGCTATTATAGTTCAATTGAAAACTATGTGTTGATGAGTCCAAATCTTCCCGTGTTAAAAGAATTTTTATACGATATTTTAAATGAAAACACTTGGGGCAAAACATTAAGTGAGAAAAAGTTTCTTAAAAAAATCAACAAGGCTTCTCCCCATACTATTATTGTCAACGGATCAGAATCTTGGGACCATTTATATCTCGCAATGCAGCCAAAATGGCAAAATGATTTTATGATGTCTGAAATGATTTTCAAAAGTTTTAGGCATCTTGCCATCCAATTTTCAAGTATTGATGATAAATATTTTACGAGTATTTTCATTGAAAAGAACAGCCCATCTTCAGAAAGAAACAGTCCGTTAATAAAAACAAATACAGTTGAATTTGATCATCACTTAATTTCAAAGCCTTATTTGGTCACTGACCATAGAAATGGAAATAATGAAATAATTGTTCAAGACAATGAAAAAGTAATTTATCTTGTTGATTCAGATTTTAAAATAGGCTGGCAACGCCCTCTTTTCCTACCCATAGTAGGTCAGATACATCAAATAGACTTTTATAAAAACGAAAAGCTACAATATGCCTTCATAACCAATGATTCTCTCTATGTAATAGATAGAAAAGGTAAAAATGTAGCGGACTTTCCGAAATACTTAGCACCCCATCTCAAAAGTTTAGAAATCATAGATTATGATCAAAAAAGAAACTATCGGTTTTCAATTACCACACATCAGGGCGATGCTTTCCTCACGGATAAGTCTGGAAGTCCTCTAGAAGGCTGGAATCCTTATCATTTTGAAAAGGATATTATTGGATCCATGCGTCATTTTAGGATCGGTGGTACCGATGTGTTTACGGTTGTACTAGCCAATGGTAAAATCTTTTTGCTCAGCAGACGGGCTAAAGTTTATAAGGGATTCCCCCTTAAATTAGATCTCAATACAGAAAGTGATTACCACCTACGCATTGGGAGTAATTTCAAATCATCTCTTTGGACCCTGCTCACTGAAAATGGTACCCTATTTCAGATGAATCTTAAGGGCGAAATCCTCCACAAAAAACAATTATATAAGCCAGCAACTGACACCCAATTTACTCTTATTAAAGACTCAAAAAATAAAAAATATGTGATCGCTAAAACGACTAACACTAAGATCACTTTAGTCAATGATCAAGACGAAATTTATTTCGAGAAAAATCACCCTCTTGATAAAAAAATACTGATTCAACTTTTCAATAGTCATAATCAGGGTGATTATATCGTTTTTAATCATATCGAAGATCGATATATGCGCCTCTTTGATCTAAAGGGAAATTTACTCTCCCTCTCCCCTCTCGAAAACTCAAATCCCATCGAAATGTATAACCTAGGTAAATCTACCCCAAAAGAAATCTATCTCATCAATGGAAAAACACTCCAGGCATATACCAAGCCCTAACGAATATCATAGAGCATGAAAACCCCGTCAAGCTGGACCATTACCAACTAGAATAGTACCCTAGCAGTCAATGATATAAACTTCATTTTGAAGGTGAAACCAGCAAGCCAGCTCGCCTCAACAATGCGTCTACAGTAGGCTCAGCTCCCCTAAATTTCTTATACAGCTCCATCGGTCGTTGGGTTCCCCCTTGACTCAAAATACAATTTTTAAAAGCTTCAGCTGTCTTAAAGTCGAAAATACCTTCTTCTTTAAAGCACTCGAAAGCATCAGCATCCAGTACCTCTGCCCATTTATAACTGTAATAGCCTGAAGCATATCCCCCAGCAAAAATATGAGCAAATTGAACGCTCATGTTGGTATTTGGAATATCAGGGAAAAGATTGGTTGGTTCTAAAATACCTTTTTCCAAATCCTCAATAGAATCCATATTCTGAGCAGCTGCATAGTTTTGATTATGAAGTGATAAGTCTAAAATCGCAAAGCTCAACTGTCTCATCGTTGCGTATGCCTCATGAAAAGTGGTGGCAGACTTAATCCGATCAATATACTCTGAGGGAATAACCTCCCCAGTTTCATAATGATGGGCAAATAGACGCAAACATTCTGATTCATAACACCAATTTTCCATTATTTGAGAAGGTAATTCCACAAAATCCCATGGCACACTAGTTCCAGATAAACTCTCGTACGTAGTATTCGCGAGCATTCCATGTAAGGCATGCCCAAACTCATGAAATAAAGTTTTAACCTCGTCAAATTTTAAAAGGGAAGGACGGTTATCGGCAGAAGGTGTGAAATTACAAACAATACTGACCTGTGGAATTGTTCGTTGGCCATTTACTTTTTTCTGACCTCGGTAAGAAGTCATCCATGCACCTGGACGTTTTCCTAACCTTGGAAAATAATCTGCCAGAAAAATAGCCTTTAATTCTTGATCTTCCCAAACTTCGTAAGCCTTGACCTCTTCATGATAAACAGGAATTTGAGCATTGAGCTTAAAAGTCAATCCAAATAATTTCTCAGCCGTTTTAAAAACTCCATCAATCACCTTTTCAAGCTTAAAATAAGGCTTGAGTAACTCATCATCAAAATTGAATTTATTTTTCCTTAACTTCTCCGCATAATAAGCCCAATCCCAACGCTCGAGAGCATGATCAACACCAAGAGTGCCCATGAAATTCTTTACTTCATCAAATTCTTGAATCGCCTTCTCTTTTGATTTTAACAATAAATCATCTAGAAAGTCCTGTACCCTTGTAGAGTTTTCTGCCATTCGCTCTTCGAGCACATAACTAGAATAACTTTGATAGCCTAAAAGTTCCGCCATCTCAGCTCTAAGCTTTACAATATTCAAAACCAAATCCCTATTATCATAGGCACCTCCTTTAAATGCCTTTTGCATATAGGCAATAAACAATTGCTTACGTAACCCTCGATGGTCTGCATTTTCCATAAAAGGAATGAACGAGGGCGCTTGTAAAGTAAATATCCAATTATCTGGACGCTGTGTTTCAATGGCCAGCCCTTTCGCCCGATCTATCAAATCTTGAGGCAAACCCGAAAGGTCTTCTTCATTGTTGAGAACCAATTCATAATTATTGGTTTCCGCCAACACATTCTCACCAAATTTAAGCGCCAAACTTGACAGCGCTACCGTAATCTCTTTATATCTATTTTTTCTCTTTCGATCAAGTCCTGCTCCATTTCTCACAAAGGATTTATATGTTTTTTCCAAAAGCATAAGCTCCTCTCCTGAACGGGATTCATTTAAAGAGTAAACAAATTTTACCCGTTCAAATAGTTTTTTATTCAGTTTCACCTCGTTGTCAAAAGAAGTAAGCAAAGGCGACACCTCCTGAGTAATCTTTTGTAATTCATCGGAAGTTTCCGCAGAATTTAAATTAAACAGTACAGTGGAAACCTGATCTAAAAGCACTCCTGAACCCTCAAGGGCCTCAATTGTGTTTTCAAACGTAGGTGGATCAGGATGCTCAGTAATTTCTGTAATTTCTATTCTCGCATTAAGGATACCTTGCTTAATGGCGGGTAAATAATGGCTATTTTTTATTAAATTAAAAGGTGCCATTTGAAAAGGAGTTTCAAAGGGGCTAAAAAAAGGATTTGACTGAGTCATTTTTGCTAAGTTTGTACGGCAAATTTAAAAAGGTAACAGCACAGGTACTCTCTTAAATCATAAATTAGATGAAAAAAATATTTCTTATTTTGTTTGTTGAATTTATAATCATTGGGATTGGACAATCACAGTCCTTTACAGAGGACACTGTAATGTTTGATTTGAGCACACCCTATCAAACCATTAAATCTTTTAATTTTTATTCTCAATCAGCTCATTTTAATCCCTCACTAATCAAAAAATGTGCCGAATTAGCAAGTAATGATTCGACAAATTTTCCCAAAAAATTGATTCAACTGATCAAAGGTGAAGGTATCTCCATAAAATTGGAGGAAATTTCAAAAGATCCCAATTACATAGACAGTACCACCCAACTTCATATTTATAAACTGAATGAAAATTATCCTTTATTGTACCTAAAGAAAATCAATGATCTTTGGATTTTTCCAAAAGAAAGTGTCGCAAATGTGCTACAACTGCATGAGAACCTTTTTGCCTTTGGCGGAGATACCCTTCTTGAAATAATGGATTCTTCTCATGCCAATCAATATTTTGGATTGACCGTAAATCAATATTTAGCGAGCCTTTTTTTCATCTTCTTGGCCTTCGTTATTCATAAATTGTTAAGTGCATTTATTGAGAAAACCGCTCATCAAATTATAAAAAAATTAAAGGTTAAAAAAATTTCAGCAGAAGAAATGACTTCTCTGATTAAGCCCTTGAGCTTTCTTATCATAATCTTACTGCTGTCCTTTGTTTTTCCCATACTTCAACTACCTGCTTCATTCTCCTTTTATTTAGCCACTTCGATAAGGGCAGCCATTCCCTTACTCTTTACCATTACCGCCTTTAGGTTAATCAAATTCATTGGACTCTACCTAGAAATGAAGGCGGCTCAGACAAAAAATACGATGGATGATCAGCTGGTTCCCATCATAAGAAAATCATTGCGCGTTTTTGTGTTGACTTTTGGAACATTGGCCATTCTTTCAAGCTTAAATATCTCTATTTTGCCGTTGTTGACAGGTTTATCGATAGGTGGTTTGGCATTTGCCTTGGCCGCACAAGATACCATCAAGAACTTCTTTGGATCTGTGATGATCTTTATTGACAAGCCTTTTCAAATTGGCCATTGGATTACGACCGATGGAGTTGATGGGACCGTTGAAGAAGTGGGACTTAGGTCTACAAGAATTCGAACCTTTTCAAATTCGTTAGTAACTGTACCCAATGGAAAATTGGCAGATGCCACCATTAATAATCACGGCTTGAGAGTCTATCGAAGGTTTTATACCACATTAAGTATCAATTATAATACGCCCCCTGCATTGATCGAAGTTTTCATAGAAGGGCTAAAAGAAATCGTCAATAAACACCCAGATACAAATCCTGACCACAACAATATTTTTTTCAATGATATGGGAGCGCATTCACTCAATATTATGTTTTACATATTTTTCGAAGTCCCCGACTGGTCGAGCGAATTGAAAGCAAGGCATGAGATTTTATTGGAAATTTTAAAGTTAGGAAATGCTTTAAAAGTCAATTTTGCGTTTCCAACACAAACTTTGCATATACCCGAACTCCCCACCGCGTCATCCTCTGATGCAAGATATCCAAATGATCTTCAAGCCAAAGAAAAACTCACTCAATTCCTGGCTCTCAAAAAAAACAATGACTAATAATAGTCACTAGGCATGATTATTGAAAACACATCATTAATGTTTAAGATTAGAATCAATATCATTCTTGTCATTGCTGCTTTTTTTACTTTGTCCTGTGATGAAGAAACGGTTGAAGTTACCTTAGAGGGCGAAGCGCTCATCCACTATGATGGGGTCAATATCTCAGCTCCTCAAATTCCTGAAGGCCTGCATGAGTCCAGTATTCGTTTTGAAAGAAGGGACTTGTTGACTTATCGTGGTCGTAACCTCGAATCTGTTCAGTTTTACATCTCTCATGTTCCTAATGATTTGACCTTAAGAATTTATAAAAATGAGCGATCAAGTAATGAACCTCAAAGCCTTTTTTACGAAGCGCTGATCACGGGTAGCCGTTTAAACAGTTGGAATACATATGATTTAACTGAAGGTTTAATGATAGATGATTCTGATCTTTGGATCAGCCTGAGGTATACCCTAGATGAAACACAAAGGGTCATTGGTTGTGATGCTGGACCGGCCTTCGTAAATGGAGATTGGGAGTACAGTGGCATGGAGGATAATTGGAGCAACTTTAGATTGCGTACCAATAACCAAATAAGCATTAATTGGAACATTCGAGGTGTGCTCTCCGCACTTTAATTCTTTGTAAAATCATCAAAAATAATTAACTTTATCAAGCTTCAGAGCCCCTCCGACAAATGTTGGTAGCAGATAATTGATTTACAGGATAGAGAATCATTCTCTTTTTACTACAATGACTTAAAGAATAACGTGCCCAAAAAAAATAACCCGTTAAAATTTGAAACGCGTGCCTTAAAAAGTACTCAAAATATCAAGAGTGAAGTACACGCTGTAAGTCAACCTATTTACTTATCTTCCACTTTTGAAAGAAATAAAGAAGGTCAATATCGAGAGGGGTACAAATACAGTAGAAATGATAATCCTAATAGAAGAGCCCTAGAGAAAAGCATTACATCCCTTGAAAACGGTACAGCTGGTTTTGCTTTTGGATCGGGTATGGCTGCCATCAGTGCCGTATTTCAAAGTTTAAAAATGGGTGATCACGTCATACTACCCGATGATATTTATTTTAATATTAATCTCCTCATGAAGGAGGTATTTTCAAGGTGGGGTCTCTACTATAGCTTTGTCGATATGTCAGACATAGAGGCCGTTTCACATGCCTTAATCCAAAACACCCGTCTCATTTGGGTTGAATCCCCGTCTAATCCCTTACTCAAAATAACAGATATTCAAAGCTTAAGTAAATTGGCGCATGCCCATCAAATATTAATTGCGGTCGACAATACTTGGCCCACCCCCGTCCTTCAAAACCCCTTTGACCTTGGCGCTGACATCGTCGTCCATTCAACCACTAAGTATTTAGGGGGGCATAGTGATGTTTTGGGAGGCTGTATCATTCTCAAAGAGTCTGGAGCCCTAGCGCATCGCATCCAATCTATTCAAGTACAAATGGGTGCCATCCCATCCCCATTTGACTGTTGGCTTATTTCCAGAGGCATACAAACGTTGCATCTTAGAGTCACTAAGCAAACGGAGAATGCCCAAAAATTAGCAGATTGGTTGGTCGAACATCCAAAGATTCAGCGGGTACTCTATCCCGGCTTAAAAAATCATCCCAATCATGAAATTGCAGTGCAACAAATGAAAGGAGGTTTCGGAGGCATGCTTTCTTTACTTATCAATGGAGATGAGGTTCAAACGCTTTCAATAGCCAATAGGCTCAAACTTTTTACACAAGCTACCAGTTTGGGCGGAGTCGAAAGTCTGGTAGAGCATCGGAAATCCGTAGAAGGAGTAAAAAGTCAAACTCCTGAAAATCTACTTCGACTTTCCTTAGGGATTGAGCATATAGATGATCTTATCAATGACTGGAAACAAGCCTTGATATAACTTCAATTAAAATAAATAATCCCTAAAAAAGCCCACTACAATAAATCCCCATTTATTTAATTCTCATTTATCAAGTTTATCCTGCTTGAAGGTTTAATTTCTTTACCCAGAAGAACAGTAGGGTAAACAGCACAATTAATGTCGCAGGAAGCACAACCATGGTTCCTAAGGTAGCTTGACCAGCCACCAATTCTAATTCATCTCCTGTAAATCCTAACACAGCCGTAGCTGTTTTATCCGAATCAATCCATTTTCCTATAATAGGCTGAAAAATTGAAGTAGAAAACATACCTACTGCACCTATGATAGACATACCAAGGGCACCACTTTTTGGTATTTTATCCGCTATAAATCCGATCATATTAGGCCAAAAATAGGCTACGCCCAAAGCAAAAAATACCGCCGCCACATAGGACATGACCCCAGTTTGAGTACTGAAAAGATATACTCCAATAGTCGCCAAAACAGCAGAACCTAAAAGCACACCTGTCTGATCAAATCTATGGACAATCTCCCCTCCAAAATATCGCGCCACTGCCATCAAGCCTGTAACTAATGCTAAAATAATCATAGGTTGTGCTCCACTTTTAGCTAAAATCAAACCTACCCATTGTTGGGGGCCAAATTCTGTGATCGCTGTCAATGCCATACACACCATCATAAAAATAAATAAAGGACTGAGTATGGCACTAAAATTACCAGATATCGTTGCCGCTTCTTTGACTTTTGCCTGAGGCCAGGACTGACCAAAGAAGAGATAAGCATAGATCAGGGTAGGAATCATTATTGCCCATATCTGTATTTCCCAACTCAGTTCCATTCCTGTCATAAATTGTGATAAAAGACTCCCTATCACAATACCCCCCGGAAACCACATATGAAAACGATTCATCATTTTACTCATCAAATTACCTTCATAAACATCTGCAATCATGGGGTTACAAGCGGCCTCAGTACATCCATTACCCAAGCCTATCAAGAGGGTAGAAATAAGCAAACCCATATAACTTCCAGAATAAATGGTCAGTAATATACCCAATCCATGCGCAAAAACTGCGAATTGCATAATCCTGGCACCACCCACCTTATGGTATATTAAGCCTCCGATGACCATGGATATAGGAAATCCTAGAAACCACATTGAATTGATATACCCTAACTCTTCCGCCGTTAAGTTTAATGCTTGTCCCAACTGGGAAAGGATTCCTGCTCGAATACTAAAGGAAAGCGCTGTTGTGATTAGGGCAAAACAGCTACCGTAGAATAATCTATTTTTTTTGTTCATATCAATTTTATTGAATTTTTAATTAATTATAACGATATTAAAGGTAATTAATAATGCTATTGAATAATTAATTGTGGTCAAATATAAATTTTTAAATATTTCTTCTAAAATATTTTTTAAAGACAATTAAAAACGTTGTGAAAACAATCCAATTAATTTTATCCCTGATCATTTTTTGTTCTTGTCAAGATCCATACAATAATCTTACCCATGTCGAAGTCCCTAAAGGATTCAAAATAGAAAAATTACTTGCCCCTAGTGCGGATAGTCTGGGATCCTGGGTATCTCTAGCACACGTAAAAGAAGATTTATTTGTCTCCTCAGATCAATATGGTAAAATATATTGGTTGAACATGCCGGAAATAGGGAGCAAAGACTCTATACAGGTGACTCCACTTGATTTCAAGCATTTGGGTAAAGCCCAAGGATTGCTCTGGTCTCACAACAGTCTATATGTGATGATGAATGATCTCAATATTCAAAACAGCGGCTTGTACAGATTGTTTGATAGCAGCCAAGATGGTCAACTCGATTCGGCACTTTTTTTACAGCAATTAGATGGATGGGGCGAACATGGGCCTCACGGAATACAACTTGGTCCTGATAATTTGATTTATGTAATTGCGGGAAATCACACCAATTTACCAGAAAGTTATACTTCTAGAGCTTTCAGCCCCTGGGCTGAGGATAGATTAACAAAATCTATGAAAGATCCCAACGGTCATGCTACCGATCGTCAAGCCCCAGGTGGATGGATTGCAAGGACAGATAGTATAGGCAGCTTTTGGGAAATTTATTCCTCGGGTTACCGCAATGCTTATGACATCACTTTCAATGAAGTGGGGGAATTATTCACTTTTGATTCTGATATGGAATGGGATCTGGGTCTACCCTGGTACCGTCCTGTTCGGGTATGCCATGTAACGTCAGGTTCAGAATTTGGATGGAGAACGGGCTCAGCAAAATGGCCAAAATATTATCCAGATAATTTGCCAGGTATACTAGACATCGGACAAGGAAGTCCGACAGGAGTAGTCTCTGCAGCAGCAAGTCATTTTCCTCCTCCATTCAATAAGGGTTTATTCGTTTGCGACTGGAGTTTCGGAACCATGTATCACATCGAATTACAATCATCTGGAGCCAGCTATACAGCCATGTCATCAGAATTTCTTAGTGGCGTTCCCCTTCCACTTACTGATTTAACATTTGGGGCTGATGGAGCAATGTATTTTACCACTGGGGGCCGAAGACTAGCCTCTGGACTTTATCGAGTTTGGTCAGATAAAAATAATCAAAAAGAAGAAAAAGAAACGCCAACAAAAGCACTTGAATTAAGAAGATTACTGGATACCTATCACGATACCAGTTTAGTCGCTGATTATGATTTAATTTGGGAAAATATTGGAAACAGTGACCGCTATATTGCCCACAGTGCTAGAATTGCCTTGGAGAATCATGGCATAGAAATATGGGCATCACGCATACACTCAGATACTGAATTTAATAAGAAAATAGCGTATGCCTTGGCCGTTGCGAGATCCGATAACAATCTACTACAGCAGCAGCTTTTTGACCTGCTCAGTAAAGTCGAATCCAAACAGCTCACTCACTCAGAACAGCTGAGCATTCTCAGAGCAGAAACACTATTAATGATCCGAAATAATGATCTCAATACAGATGCTTTAGAAAACCAATGGTTACCTATTTTTCCATCAAAAAATCAATTTATCAATGAAGAATTAGCGGCACTCTTTAGTAAAACCCAACATTCAATTTGGGTTAAGAAAATAATGACCCTCTGGTCCGAAATAGATGAAGAGTATTTAAAAATACTTATTTCAGACAGTCTTGCAGAAAGAAGTGAGATGTACGGCCCCGCGGTCAAAGCCATGCGAAATAGGACGCCCAGCAGTTATAAAATAGCCCTCACATCTGCCCTTTCTAATTACAAATTTGGATGGAATACCGATTTACGTAATAAATACTTCAACGGGTTCAATGAATTCTGGGATCGCGAAGGTGGCAACAGTTACCGTGGATATTTACTAAAAATACTCTCCACTGCACTTGACCATTTACCAAAAGGCAAACGACCAAAATTTGAAAAAATATCGGGTTATCATGTAGGCCAATATGGCCAAAATATTTTAGCTAACCTTCCTGTACCCAAAGGGCCCGGAAAAAATTGGAAAGTAGAAGAAGTTGAAGATGTAATGAAAAATAAAAAAATCATTCCAAATTACATCAACGGACAGCATATGTTTGAGGCCGCATTATGTCAAGCTTGTCACCGCATTCAAAACAAGGGAAATAACATTGGCCCAGATCTGACCCAATTGGCATCAAGATTTACGGTCAAAGACATGGCCCATGCCATCATCAATCCGGATGCGGAAATATCAGATCAATATATGATTAGTGAAATTCATCTAAATAACGGCGATCGTTGGTTCGCCAAAATAATAGAAGAAACGAGCGATTCTCTATTTGTCATGCTAAACCCTTTGACCCCTGAAAAGGTAACCAAAATTCATCTTTCATCAATAAAAGAAAAAAAACGCATCTTGCAGTCACAAATGTTTCCTGCTTTATTAAACCGCCTAAATGAGCAAGAAGTTGTAGATTTAATGACGTATCTATTGGCGGGAGGTCAAGAAGATATTTCCTTATATACCCAATAAACTAGATTTAAAATATGAATTTAACCCTTAAGTAGCATGAATATGGATGAAAATAGCGCTCTTCTGATCGGATGAAAAATTCATTCTTACCCCTCATATTAATACTGATTTCAACCTTATTTCAGTGTCGTTCAATCGAAGAAAATTTTACTGAACCTAATATTATCTATATCCTTGCCGACGATTTAGGATATGGAGAACTGGGGATATATGGCCAAAAAATTATCCGAACACCCCATATTGATGCACTTGCACGTGATGGTATGAGGTTTACTCAACATTACAGTGGCTCACCAGTTTGTGCGCCCAGTAGATACATGCTACTCACAGGACTACATTCAGGCCATGCATACATTAGAGGAAACGATGAATGGGCTGAGCGGGGGGATGTTTGGAATTATGCCGCAGCCGTTGCTGATGCCTCATTGGAGGGCCAAAGACCCATTCCAGATACTACTTTTACTTTAGCGAACATGTTACAAGAAAGTGGATACATCACAGGCTTGGTGGGTAAATGGGGCTTGGGTGCTCCCGGAACCGGTAGTACCCCAAATAAGCAGGGGTTTGACTATTTTTATGGATATAATTGCCAAAGACAAGCGCACAATTTATATCCCAAACATTTATGGGAAAATGAACAAAAAATAGAGCTGAATAACGAACTAATTTCTCCGGGCATGGCATTAGATTCTTTAGCTGATCCCAATGATTCCAAATCCTATAGTGCTTTTGAGCAAAGTGAGTATGCACCTTCCTTGATGCATGAACGGGCTCTTAATTTCATTAAGAAAAATAAAGAAAATCAATTTTTTCTCTACTATGCATCAACCCTACCTCACTTGCCGTTACAAATACCAAAAAAATATCAAACCAAATATCATGAGGTCATAGGAGCCGAATTACCCTACACAGGAGGTAAAAGTTACTTTCCCAACCAATATCCAAGAGCCACCTACGCTGCTATGATCAATTTACTCGATCAACAAGTGGGTGAGCTCGTCGATCAACTTAAAGCCCTCGGATTGTATGACAATACCTTAATTATTTTCACAAGTGACAATGGCCCCACGTATGACGTTGGTGGTGTAGATCCACATTATTTCAATAGTGCTGGCCCTTTTAATACGGGAAGAGGTTGGGGAAAAGGATTTACACACGAAGGGGGCATTCGTGTACCCATGATTGCCACTTGGCCCAATCGAATTGCGGCCAATACGATGACTCCTCATTTATCTGCCTTCTGGGATGTATTTCCCACATTAGCGGAAGTAGTAGGATATAAGGATACTGAACAACGCGATGGAATTAGTTTTCTACCCACACTTCATGGAACAAAACAATCAGAACATGACTATCTCTATTGGGAGTTTCCAGCCTACGGTGGGCAACAAGCGGTGCGCAAAAAACAGTGGAAAGCCATTCGAAAAAATCTGCACAAAGGGAATGTAACCACAGCCCTCTATGATTTGAGTAAAGACCCGCGTGAAGAAACCGATATAAGTGATCAATACCCCGAGCAGGTAGCTGAGATGGAAGCAATCATGCGTGAAGCGCACCATGATCCCACTATCGGTAAATTTGATTTAAATATTCTGGGCGATAAGTAAATATCTCGTTGGATTTTTATCTTATATTTGAACTTTTTTGGATAAATAAAGGAATTTTCCTAATGCTGGAAGGGACATTCTTAGAACCACAACTAACTACCCTACATTATATCATCTAAATTAACTCAAATAAACAAATGAGAAATTTCTTATTAATAACATTATTTCAAATAATTGTGATTTCGTTAGGCTACGGGCAGACCAAACTTATTGAGAAAATCAATAAAACCGACACTGACATTATCATTCCTTATGAAAAGTATGAATTGTCCAATGGTTTGACCTTAATCCTCCATGAGGATCATTCCGATCCCTTGATACATGTAGATGTCACCTATCATGTCGGATCAGCAAGAGAAGAAATTAAAAAATCAGGATTCGCCCATTTTTTTGAACACATGATGTTTCAAGGATCTGACAATGTTGCCGACGAAGCACATTTTAAAATTGTGACAGAATCTGGGGGTACTTTAAACGGTTCAACCAACCGAGATCGTACTAATTATTATCAAACGATTCCAAGTAATCAACTGGAGTCTATGCTTTGGTTGGAAGCGGATCGCATGGGGTTTTTCCTAGATGCCGTCACCCAAGAAAAATTTGAAATCCAACGTGCAACCGTGAAAAACGAAAAAGGACAAAATTATTTAAATCGTCCTTATGGTATGTGGAATGAAAAAACCATTGCCGCCCTTTATCCGTACGGGCACCCCTACTCTTGGAGTACCATTGGCTACCTTGAAGATCTTGATAGGGCTTCTTTATATGATTTAAAGAATTTTTTTCTCCGTTGGTATGGACCTAATAATGCAGCCATAACCATTGGTGGTGACATTAACCCAAAAGAAGTCCTCGCAATGGTAGAAAAATATTTCGGTACTATACCCGCTGGACCGGTAGTAGAAAAAATGAAGTTGCCCTTACCAGAGATTAATTCAGATCGATACATCTCACATATCGATAATAACATTCGTTTCCCAGCACTGATGATGACTTACCCTACCGTCCCACACATGCATCCAGATGAGGCTGCACTGGATGGCCTTGCCGACATACTAGGTATCGGTCAAAGCTCTTACTTATTCAAAAAATTTGTGGAATCACAAAAAGCGATTCAAGCTTCTGCTTCACACCCTGCTGCTGAACATGCTGGAGAATTCTCTCTGATCGTTCTTCCTTACCCTGGACAAACACTAGCTGAATTTGAAGTAGAAATACGCAATACACTTGACGAATTTGCAGCAGTAGGAGTGAATGAAATCGATTTAATCAAATTCAAAGCAGGTCGTGAATCGGATGTCATCAATGGCTTGGCAAGCGTAAGCGGAAAAGTATCACAATTGGCCAACTATCAATTCATGTTTGGAAATCCAAATTTGATCCATCAAGACTTACAAAGATATCTCGACATTACAGCAGCAGACGTAATGCGGGTTTTCAATATATACATTAAAGAAAAATCCAGTGTCATTATGAGTTACTTGCCAGGCGAAGAAGTACTACCGGCCAAGGCCGATAATTTCTTCAACGGCGTGGATACTCTAAATAGTACCGAAAAAGTAGATTATGGCAACTTAACCTATCAAAAAGCCGAAGATCTTTTTGATAGGAGTATTCAACCTGCTGCGGGTCCAAGACCTACATTGAAAGTACCAGAATACTGGCAGGCCTCATTCGAAAATGGTTTGAAAATCATTGGTACTGCAAATAATGAGATTCCCACGACTTCTCTATCATTAACCCTCAACGGCGGTCACAGACTAGATGCATATGACCCCTCAAAAAGCGGGTTGGCATCCCTGACTGCTGGAATGCTGAATGAGTCCACTGAAAAATATTCTTCTGAGGATATTCAAGAAGAGTTGCGCAAATTAGGAAGTAGTATTTATGTCAGTTCAGATGATGACGGTACTTATATGAGTATCAACACCCTCAATAAATACATTGATGAAACCCTACAATTGGCGGAAGAAATATTACTCCATCCCGCATTCAAACAAAAAGATTTTGATCGCATTTACAAGCAACAATTAGAGAGCGTCAAAGCAGGTCAGGAGGATCCTTCGAGTATTGCAGATGATATTTATTATCAGTTGATCTATGGGGAAAATCACATCTATTCTATCCCCTCATATGGATCCGAGGAAACCATCGCCAACATAAAATTAGATGATGTTATTAATTTCTACAATAATTATTATTCTCCTAATCTCTCAGAGTTAGTGATCGTAGGTGCTATAAACAATCAAAATTTAATAGATTTAGTAGAAAAACTGAGCTTTCTTCACGATTGGGAAAATAAAAATGTTCAAATTCCAAAACTACCTAAAACCTCGACTCCAGAGAAATTGAAAATTTATTTTGTAGATAAACCAGAAGCTCCCCAATCTGAAATTAGGGCAGGTTATGTAACAGACTTGACCTACAGTCCCACGGGAGATTATTTCAAATCATACTTAATGAACTACACCTTAGGGGGTGCGTTCAATAGTAGAATTAATCTTAATCTAAGAGAAGACAAAGGATGGACCTATGGTGCAAGAAGTTATTTTTCAGCCTCTGATGAACCTGGTTCATTTTCTATCTATTCAGGTGTTTTGGCGGCTGCAACGGATAGTGCCATTTATGAAATTATTCAAGAAATTGAAGGTTATCGCGAAAAAGGCATCACAGATGATGAGCTTCAATTTATGAAAAATTCAATCGGACAAAGAGAAGTTCTGGATTATGAAACGCCTTGGCAAAAATCATCTTTTTTAAGACGTATCATTCATTACGACCTCAGCAACTCTTTTATTGATGATCAAAGTAAATTGATAACAGATATAACTAAAGAAGAACTCAGTGCACTTGCAAAAAAATATCTAGATCTAAATCAATTCTATGTAGTCATCGTAGGTGATGGTGTCGGAAATTTGACACGTCTTAAAAAATTAGGTTATGAATTGATTGAATTAGACGCTGAAGGGAAGCAAAAATAGTGAAACTAAAAAATATTGAGCTTTCTCGATGTCTCACATTTCAATGCAGTAATGAATAACCAGTCAATCATTTTCTTAGTAACTCATAATTCTTACGGCTGAATGCTTTTTCACCAAAAAGGAATAACTCTATTTGGGTGATGATCCTGTTTTTTAAAAAATCATTACGATGAATGGGTTGCGTTGTCCTGTATTTTTTTGTGTAATTAAGTTCATCGGCCCAATCAAACTTAGCTATCCAATCATTCATGACGGCAGGATGTGTGTCGTTAAACAAAGATAACCTTCCCAAAGGACCATAATCGAAGGATACTTTTTGATTCCCTTGGTTGCGATAATAATGATTTGCATGTTGCTGTTTTTTACGCATAAAATGGGGAGGACGTACCCAACCATAATGATATATTTCAGCATCTGCTTTCACTACATGCAACCTAAAAGTATCTGCTCTCTTTCTGTACGAGAAACCATCAAAGTCAGGAATTCTTCGAAAAGTCTGAGCATCTCCCCATGAATAGATATCTGATTGATTTCTGATGATTCGTGTTTCAAATGGATACCAACATCTCGAGGAATGATAGTGCTTATAATCACCCAAAAAATGCTTATAACCGAAGAGAATCCCTTCCACCTCAGAACGCTCATATTGTTGCTCACATGTGGCTTTTATTTTATCTAAATACCTCTCATGGACAACCTCATCTCCTTGCAAATAAAATAACCAATCTCCAGTACATGCATTTTTGGCCAAATTGGTTTGATGGGCATAAATGGTACCGCCAGGAAATTTTTCTAGGCCCAAACAGTTTTAATAATATTAATTTTAGCATTATTTAGCTCCTTAATTTGAAACTCAGTGGTATCATCTGCCTCACTTGGCCTCGAGGACGACAACGGATTCATCTACTGAATCAATGATAGATCGAAACGATTATGGGATAATGTAATTTATTCCCATTTTTACTGAAAGTAAAGCCACTGATTTTCATTCGCACAAGGTTTAATTAAGCATTCATCTAATCACCATGTTTGCCATCAATTTTGGTATAAAAAAATATTTCTACTAACGTTACCAATAAAATGATAGATCCACCTATATAAATACCCTTCTTTGGTATTTCATCCAAAAAAAGCATGCCCCATCCAATCCCTAATACAGGAGTAAAGTTGCTCATAATACTTACTGTAGTGACTGAAAAATATTTGAAACTTCTTACAAATAACGTATGCCCCACTGCCGTGGTAATCAAACCTAAAGTAATTAAATTTGTCGTATTGTCAAGAAAATATTGATCTTGTTCAAGGGGATAAAAGAATAAAAAAGGAATAAGAACTATACTTAAAGCCAAAAGTTGATAAGCCATAGACAATGAACCACTAATCAAATCAATATGCTTACGTATCCATATATTTCTGATCGCATAAGACAGAGCTGCTAATAAGCCGAATAAAATACCTACCGTAAGATCATCGCTCATGTCAAAATTTGGCACCAAAAAATAGATACCTACCAAAGTAATCAACGTTAAGGGTAAATGCCGTTTGACCATTCGGTCTTTTAATAAAATCGGTTCAAGAATGGAGGTCATTAAGGGATAGGTGAAAAGAGTAAGCATGCCTATGGCCACATTAGATAATTTAAGTGCATAAAAATAAGCCAACCCATGGATACCCATCAACAAGGTGGGAAGTATCATTTTAGTTCGATCTGATCTTGATATATGAAATGAATTATTGAAGATGAAACGTATCAAAAAAAGAGCCATTGCACCTAAAAGGCAACGAGACCAAATGATCAAAACCATAGGTAGGTCAATCTGTTTCCCTAGTACACCTGAAGTACTCATTACCAAAATAGCAATGGCTAATTCGACTATGTTTAGAGATGAAGTAGATTTCATAAATACATGAAATTCATTTCAAATCATTCAATTGATGTAAGATATCTTGAGATAATTTAAATTGATTTTTACATCGATCCAAGTTATGATTCGGATGGTCAATTTTATAATACGTATTGTCTTCCATATAATCCGTCAAAAATCTCAATCCCATAATGAACGCCATATAGGCTCCGCTCAAGGGTAGAAACTGTATTTCAGTAGCATCTAATTCATCTTTGGCCCCCTCTAAATAACCTTCTTTAAAAGCGAAAAATCGATTGCGATCTAAGGATACCCATTGTAAATCTGATTCATCTTCAGCAACAGTGCAAGCGGTAGAACGGATGCCATCACCGAAATCATAATGAACAATACCGGGCATGACGGTATCTAAATCAATCACGCAACAACCTTTATTCAGCTGATTAAGCAACACGTTATTGAATTTGGTATCATTATGGGTAACTCGTTTCCTTACTAAAGATAGGGCATCTAAATTCCAAACAGGTAGCAGCTGTTGGGTAAGCAAAGTCACCATGGCTATTTGATCGGCTGCAGAATGACTTTTTACATTTTTAATTTTTGCCTTTGCCTCCTTGAAATTACGTATTCTATAGTCCAAATTATGAAAATCCGCCAAGGTCACCGACAAATCGGAAGGATTAAAATCATTTAAGGCTCTAAGAAAAAAACCATAGGATTTGGCACCTTCAAAAATTTGCTCCTCCGACTCAGGCACATCAAGCGACTTCAAATGAGATTTAAAATCAAACATTCTAAAATAACCCTCTTCATCATGAACATAATTTTCTAAGCGATGGGTCTTAATAAGCTGCAAAGCTTCTTGTGAGGTGATCCCCAAACGATCATAGGCTGCAGGCAGATGATCCGTAATTCTTTGAATGTTCCTCATCATTCCGGATACATCCTTAAATATTTTATGATTAATTTTTTGAAATAAATATTCTTGATCCGTGGTGACTACCTTGAATGTATCATTGATATGACCTCTCTCCAATCTTTCATAGCTTTTTATGGCCCCTTGAACGCTAAATTGATCAATGATTTCAATCATTATTGAAGAGGTTGTCTGGATAAACTCGATCTGCAACCAATTGCTTGAGTTGGGATTTTACCCATGTTTTGTCCTCACTGTAGGTGACACCAAACCAGTGATCATCTGTCCTAAGAACAGGAATTTCAATTCCTTGTTCAATCAAGCTACTTAAGACTAAAGGAATGTAATATTCTGCCTTAAGGTTGGTTTTGCTGGCTTGATATGTGGCATCAAAACCAGCTGCTATCTCTTTAAATATGGAAGAAGTGAAACCCATCAAATTCATTGAGACGGTAGCCTGTCTATTGAGGTGAACACGCTTTCCCTTTTCTTCATAATATATATTTCCGTCAGCGCCACGCGCTATAGCTGTTCTTTCAGTAATTTCTTTTAAATATTGTTGCTCATCTATTTCACAGACGCCTCTAGAAACGGTGCCATTGTCTGTTATCGTTTTCTCTAATTCATAACCCACCATACAACCGGTAAGCTCATGATCATTAAGGCTTTCTAAATGAGTCGCCAATGATTTTAACGAATTTTTACCATAAAAGTCATCCGCATTTACAATCCCAAAAGGTTCGTTAATGACCGGCGCTGCCATCCAAACAGCATGCGCCGTACCCCAAGGCTTCACCCTACCTTCAGGAACTGTGTATGATTTTGGTATCGAATCTAAGCTTTGATAAACTACCTCAAAATCGCCTCTGCCTTGCCATTTATCAAGTATGGCTGCTCTGAATTCAGTCTCTATTTCTTTTCTTATGACAAATATGATTTTACCAAATCCGGCTTCAAGAGCATCATGTACGGTATAATCTATAATTCTTTCCCCGTTAGGCCCAAATCCATCTAACTGCTTGATACCTCCATATCGACTTCCTAGGCCCGCAGCCAATATTACTAAACTTGGTTTCATTATTTTTTATTAAGGTTGTGAAAGTGCAAATATATTAAGACGTTGGTGACTAAGCATTAAGTGATAACCATTGAAATAAAAAATACTCCCGATTTGAAGAAATTAAGGCTGCATTGAAATCATTCAAGGCTGACTATTCTTAAGTAATCGCTTATAAAATTCCATTCGAATTAAGATCGTCTCATCTAATAGGATTCTTCCCTCAACCGTTAATTTGACAAACCGTTTACTTCTTCCACCCCTATCTTTTGAAATTCCCCCCAATTCAGAATCAATGAATCCTTTGGTCTCCAACCGTCTCAATACTGCATGAATCGCTGTGATATCAATTCTTCGTTTCGCGTGAGAAAGCATTTCATCTTGAATAGATTGGGCATATACAGTTGATTGAATCGCACCAATAGCCAACAAAATTAATTCCTCAAGTTCCCCGAGTGATTTTCTTTTCATAAATATTTTCTATATTTATTATACAAAGATACATGTAATTTATTAAATGCATCTTTGTACAATAAATATATGAAAAAAAAGGCCTTTCTTGGCCTTAACTTAATTTTTTTTTTCTTAATCAAGATTGAGTTTTGACATGATTTGGAACAATAAATAGGCACAAATCGACGACAGTGTCAATAAACCCACACCCAAGATAATGTTGCCATAAACCAAACCTCCTATCCCAAACAGCGATGTGTAAATCGTGATGCACCCAATGAATACTAAAAGTATTTGCTTAGGCATTTGCCAAGTGACGCCATGACCGTCATCACAAGGATCTCCATCTGCAATTGCCGCATCTACCACTTTCTTCCAACCTGGTCCTCCAGGTATGGTCAATTTATAAAAAGCCCTCAATACCTCTTTATTCTCTGGCTTCGTGATTAAGGTCGTTACGATCCAAGAAACCGTAACAATTCCTACCGTGATTAAAAGCTTAACAGTAAATCCATCCAAAATGGCGGTTTCCACCTGTTGATCCTCTACCAATAAAACCAAAATTAGGGCGACAAATGTAGCTACGACCATCGTGATAATTTCAGTAATCGCATTGATCCTCCACCAAAACCAGCGCATGATGTAAACAGCCCCTGAACCAGCTCCCGTTAATAATAATATATTGAAGGCCTCAGTAGCATTATCTAAGATCGTCAAAGATAAAGTTCCTGCAAAGACCATTAATAAAACCGTGGTGATTCTACCCATTCTGACCATTTCACGTTCTGAAGCATGGGGCTTTACAAATCTTTTATAAAAGTCATTAACAATATAGGAAGATCCCCAATTTAAGTGGGTACCAATCGTAGACATGTAAGCCGCAATGATTGAAGCCACTACTAAACCTAACCAACCAGGTCCCAACTTGGTCAACATCGCTGGATAGGCGATGTCATCTTTCAAATACTTAGGATCAATTCCAGGGAACTCAGCCTGAATATCAGAAAGTTCCGGATAGATGATTAATGAAGCCAACGCAACAATGATCCAGGGCCATGGGCGTAAAGCATAATGTGCAAAATTGAAAAATAACGTAGCTCCTACTGCATTTTTTTCATTCTTTGCAGACAACATTCTTTGGGCTATATAGCCTCCACCACCGGGTTCTGCGCCCGGATACCAAACCGCCCACCACTGTACAGCTAATGGAATGAGTAACAAGGGAACCCAAACGGTTGGATCAGAAAAATCAGGAAAAAAACTAATCTTATCCGAAATTCTAGGGTCATTGATCAATCCGCTTAACCCCCCTATCTCAACTATTTCAGGTTGACTTACGGCGACATATGCAGCATAAACGGCTCCAAACATGGCAATACCGTATTGGAAAAAATCAGCCCACACTACGCCTTTAATCCCTCCCAATGCCGCATACATCACCACTACAATAGACGCTCCAATGACCACTACCCAAGGTTCCAAACCCAGCATGACTCCTCCAATTTTTATCGCTGCCAAAGTAACCGAACCCATGATAAGACAATTAAAGAAAATTCCTAAATAAAGGGCCCTAAAGCCTCTTAAAAAGGAAGCTAATTTACCTCCATATCTAATTTCATAAAACTCTAAATCGGTATTGATATTGGATTTACGCCACAACCTTGCATAGATAAATACCGTGACCATTCCTGTAATCAGAAAAGCCCACCAGGCCCAGTTCTTAGCCACACCATTCTCTCTTACGAATCCCGTAACCAAGTTAGGAGTATCTGCCGAAAAGGTACAGGCTACCATCGAAACACCCAGTAACCACCATGGCATGTCTCTGCCCCCTAAAAAAAACTCTTCTGTACTATCTCCAGCCGTACGGGAAGCCCACCAACCAATACCTAAAACAATGACAAAAAATATGCTAATTATTATCCAATCAACAGTCGCTAAAATCATAAAAAAAGAAATTAAATGAAACACAATATAGGAAAAAATTCCATTATTATTCTCTTGAAAAGGAGCATTTCTAAGTGCATCTTTAGAAATAAGATGCATTTTATCTAGTTCATGAATTTCAAAAGCTGTGAAGGCACATCATACTTGCTTTACGGGGTTACCTCAACTCAAAACCAGCAACCAGAGGATCCTTGGGATCCAACCAGAACTCATGTCTTCCAGTATAAAAGGCCTGTCCTTGTACGATGGGAATGACCGCTTCATATTTTGAGAACTTTACCGATTCCTTAATTTGACATTTGAATTGCGTGCCTATGATACTTTCAATGGTCATCCAATGGTTCTCGCCCCATTCTTTGCGCGCGTGATGAAGGGCCAGCCTTGCCGAAACGCCTGAACCAGTGGGACTGCGATCCAATTGCCCATTTGCAAAAACACAAACATTGCAACTATCCACTTGAGCGTGCTCAGAAGACGCAATAAAAATTGTCCCATAAAGAAAACTTAAATCATCTTCATAAGGATGAGTCAAAGCCACACCACTGGTTATAATACCTTGCTTAATCGCCACACCTGCCTCAATTAATTTTTGATAGTGAGACGAGTCACATTTTAAACCTAAGTCTATGGCATTGACAAAGGCATAGAAAGCACCCCCATAGGCCAGATCATACCGTACCGATCCCAAACCTGGGATCTCCAAGACTTGATCTAAGGCAACCACGAAGGAGGGTACATTCTCAAATTGTACCGAAACGACTTGCTGATCTACAACCTCTGCATAAGCAGTCAATATACCGCAAGGTGCTTCTATTAATACCTTTGTTTGAGGCTCAACCTTTACAATCCAGCCTGAATCTATAGCCAGCTTGGCAATGGCAATCGTCGCATGACCACACATGGTGCTATAGCCTTCATTATGCATAAATACAACTCCAAAATCTGCCCTTTTACTGGGAACCACTACAACTCCATACATATCCGCATGTCCCCTGGGCTCAAGCATTAATGATTGGCGGAGATGGTCTAGGTTTTTTTTGAAATAATTTCTATGATCAAGCACAGTCGCTTCCTTCAATAACGGATATCCCTCTAATATCACACGTAAAGGCTCTCCTCCCGTATGCATATCAATCGTCTTTATTTTAACCCAATTATCATTTGGTTCAATCCCTTTTAATTTCCTATTATCCATGGTTTAAGTTAGGAAATAAATTTGAGTTTTCGAAAAAATTCATACTACCAAAAATACGATGATGAGAACCGCGAGAAAAAGTAAGGATTTTCTAATTTTGATACACAAAGACTACCTAAATTTGTTTGATGATTTTGAATATATCTTATCAAAGTAAAAGTCAAGAACGAGATATCAATGATTTCGTTGGTCTCTCTTACACATTCTGGGAAAGCTTGAAAATGGGGGGATCAGGTTCTCAAAAGTTGATTATCAATGACTGTCACCAAATCTTTGAGCCATACCTCAAACAACGGCACAGCACCAAATATTGTAATATTGAATTACGCCCTAAGGGAATTGGACTTAGGTTTAGGTATAAACTAGAAGCCATTGGATGGTTTATCCCTTATTCAGCTCTTTCTTATCACCACGATGACTTTAATTTAAAAATTCTAGATCAAATCACTGGCTATTTCATGAATGTTAAAGCTTCTCACCACAATAGTATCAATCTAAAATTTATGAAAAAATTAGCGCATTTAGGAAGCTGATTCTTGACCTTTCTTGACTTTTTTCGTTGATTTATTGCTATTTTTATTATTTTTCTTGACTTTGTCTTTTTCAAGAACACCTGAGCCTTGGGGTTTAGCTTCTTCTTTAGTGTTCGCCTCAAGAGCGTCCTCTTCCATAAGGTGACCAAGATCTAAACTTAACAGACTTTGGTACCAGGTAATCACTTTTTTGATATCCGATAAATAGACTCTATCTACATCGTAATTAGGTAAAATACTTTTGAAAAAAGATTTAAGTTCTTCAGGGTCAGATTTTTTATCCAATCCTATTTCTCCAGCGTAAGTTTTGTGGATGACCCTAAAAACCTCTAACAAAGCAATGGATTCTGCTCCATCCAAAATATAAATTGAGATTTCTGAAAGCACAGATACCTTGGCACTTGTCCCAGCAATCATTCGTTTTTTGGATCCGTCAATTGATTCTAAAATGACACCTGTCCGAGTTGGATTGATTACCTTAAATAAACCTCCTTTACCTGATAGAGCTGCAATTTCAGTAAACTTCATATTCTCCAATTTTTTTATGCAAAAGTAAAGAAAGAAATCGGCTCACCCAATTAAAATTACTCACCATTAATTTGTCTGACATATTCAAGTATTTCATCTTTCCCTTCTCCGGAAATAGATGAAGTTTGGAACTGAACCGGTAGCTCGTCCCATTCTAGTCTTAAAACTTCCCGATAATGATCTAAGCTTTTTTGCAAGTTGACCTTACCCAATTTATCGGTCTTTGTAAAAACAATCACAAAAGGAATTTCATTTAAGCCAAGCCACCTCATAAATTCGAGATCAATCGCCTGAGGCTCATGCCTAGAGTCTATAAGTAGAAAAACACAATGCAAATTTTCACGCAGCTGTAAATATTCATTGATCATCAATTTCCATTTGGCTTTTTCAGTTTTGGCTACTTTAGCCCAACCATAACCTGGAAGATCAACCAAATACCAACTATTATCTATCAAAAAATGATTAATCAGTTGAGTTTTCCCCGGCTTAACGGAAACTTTAGCCAGTTTTTTCCTGTTAGTTATACAGTTTAATAAAGATGACTTTCCGACGTTAGAGCGGCCGACAAATGCATATTCAGGTAATTTCGATTCCGGACATTCAGAAAGTGCTGGGCTACTCTTGACAAAATAAGCAGATTTGATAGAATTCATTAAAAAAAAAGTTTGAAATATAAAAACAAGTTGGGCATCAGTTAATATTGCAATAAATGAACGTACTTCCATACAAAGATAAGGACACAAGTAAGAAAGAACAGATTGCGGCCATGTTTAACAGTATAAGTGGCAAATATGATTTTTTAAACCATTTTCTCAGCCTTGGTATTGACATACTTTGGAGAAAACAGGCCGTGCGATTGCTTAAAAAGCATCAACCTAAATTAATTTTAGATATTGCTACAGGGACAGGTGACTTCGCCATCGAAGCGCTTTCTCTTCATCCTGAAAAAATCATAGGTGTAGATATAAGCGAGGGTATGCTTTCTGTAGGTAGAGAAAAACTCACAAAAAAAAATCTAACAAATAAAATCGAACTTTTAAGTGGAGATTCTGAAATTTTACCTTTTGAAGACAATTTTTTTGACGCCGTCATCGTTTCTTTTGGTGTAAGAAACTTTGAAAACCTAGAAAAGGGATTGTCAGATATGCTTCGGGTACTCAAACCTGGTGGAAAGGTGGTCATCTTGGAATTCTCTAAGCCTAAATCATTCCCATTTAAACAAATTTATCAGTTTTATTTTCAATGGATTTTACCCAAAATAGGAAAATTGATTTCAAAGAATCACGCAGCCTATACTTACCTGCCCGATTCTGTAAAAGCTTTTCCTGATGGTGATGATTTTTTAAACATATTAAATAAAATAGGATTTCAGAAAAACCAATGTACGCCACTCACACTAGGGATAAGTTCTATTTACTCCGGCTCCAAATAATAATAATTTTAAGCCTTTGCAATTTCATTGGACTTCAAGGACAAAATTTAAATTATGACAACCTTTGGGATTATGATGAGCAATATGTTCATTATGGTTTTTTAATAGGTATTCATAGTTCGGATTATCGAATCAAATACAATGATGATTTTGTTAGTCCGCGTATGGATAGCTTGCACTCTATAGCTCCGGGAAAGCATTTTGGTTTCAAATTAGGCTTTGTAGTTGATTTTTATGTTTTTCAATATCTGAATTTTAGAATTACTCCTACCGTTGCGTTTTATGAATACGACCTTACCTACAGATATGTTGATGGCCAAGATGACCTCCTCGAATTTAAAGACGCTACGATGCTCGAAATACCCCTCCTTTTCAAATATAAATCGGCAAGGCGGGGTAATTCAAATATGTATTTGATTGCAGGGCCCAATTTTCAATTTGAAGCCGCAGGCAGAGGAGATGGAGTGAGAACAAGGCAGAAATTAGAGCTTAAAAACTTTAACACTACATTCGATATAGGTATGGGTTTTGATATTTTTTATGAACTCTTCAAATTCACTCCTGAAATTCGCTATTCTTTTGGCTTTCGCAATTTATTATCCAATACATCCAATGATTTTGATGCTGCCTTAAGTAAATTGACTACTCACAACGTTACCGCCTTCATCACTTTTGAAGGTGGGCCAACTTATCTTAAAAGAAGAAAAGGTAAATATTAGTTATCACGGGTAAATTTGGTAATTTGCCTATCATAACGATGATACAAAAAACATGAAACCGATCGCCCTCATTACGGGAGCCTCGAGTGGGATTGGGAAAGCGATAGCCCAACAAGTCGCAGACCAATACCGACTCATAATTTGTGGCCGCCGTATTTCGCGCTTAGAAGCACTATCCAAAGGATTGAATAATAGGACCGAAATATTAATCGGTTCTTTCGATGTACGGGACCAGTTAGCGGTATCCCATTTCATTGATTCGCTACCTACTAAATGGCAAAAGATTTCCGTATTAATCAACAATGCAGGTAATGCACATGGCTTGAGTTTTATCCATGAAGGCGATACCCAAGATTGGGACGCAATGATTGACATCAATGTCAAAGGCCTGCTGTATGTTTCGCGCGCCGTTATCCCCAAAATGATCAAAGCACAAGCAGGACATATTATTAACTTAGGCTCTATCGCCGGCACCGACGTATATCCGCGTGGAAATGTATATAATGCTTCAAAATTTGCCGTAGATGCTTTAACTAAAGGGATGCGAATGGATTTAAATGCATACGGTATCAAAGTCTCCGAAATCAAACCTGGCTTGGTTGAAACGGAATTTTCACAGGTTCGGTTTAAAGGAGATCTTGAAAAAGCCAAAGAAATCTATAAGGGCTATGATCCCCTTCAAGCAAAGGACATCGCCGAGTGTATCTCTTTCATGCTCAGCCGACCCAAACATGTGAATATAGGAGATATGGTCGTTCTACCTTTAGCGCAAGCCTCTTCAAATATTTTAAATAAACAACAAAAATAAACTCCAAAATTCTTCATTAAATGAAAAATATTTTCGTGTTAGGCGCCGGACGATCCTCAACCGTATTGATTGAGTATCTAATGATGGAAAAAACATCTTTTAACGTCATTATTGGAGAAAAAATACCTGAGATTGCAGAAAAAAAATTCCCTGGTTCAAAAATCATTCCTTTCGATATCCTAGATACTGAAACTGCTCGAGCGCAATTAAAAACTTCCGATTTGGTCATCAGTATGCTTCCCCCAACCTTGCATTTGCCCGTTGCAGTGATTTGTGCTGATTTAGGCATATCCATGCTCACGGCTTCCTATGTTTCAGATGAAATTCAAAAACTTTCTTCATCATTTGAATCCAAAGGAATTTGCTGCATTATGGAAATGGGACTCGACCCAGGTATTGACCACATGTCGGCAATGCGCATTTTGGATAAAATAAAATCAGCAGGTCATAAATTAACCGCTTTTGAAACTTTTACAGGGGGGCTCTTAGCTGATGATCAAAAAGTTGATAATCCTTGGCAATACAAATTTACTTGGAATCCTCGTAATGTGGTTCTTGCCGGAATTGGGATTGTTAAATTTATTCAAGAAGGCAGATTGAAATATATTCCTTATCAAAAATTATTTCAAAGAACAGAGGTTATTCATATTCCTGAGTATGGTTATTTTGAAGGGTATGCTAATCGCGACTCACTGAAATATCTAGATGTATATAAATTAAAAGGTATCAACACCCTTTATAGAGGAACCCTTAGGCGTCCCGGATTTTGCAAAGCATGGGATGCTTTTGTACAAATAGGAGCTACTGACGACAGTTATACCTTATTTGGATTGGAAGATATGACCCACAGACAGTTCATAAATACTTTTTTGCAATATAATCCCAATGATTCCATAGAACTAAAATTAGCTCACTACCTCAATATTGGTATGGAATCTGAAGAAATGTATAAGCTCAAGTGGATTGGAATATTTGATGATCAACTCATTGGACTTCAAGAAGGAACTCCTGCACAGGTACTCGAGCATATTTTGAAAAAGAAATGGACCTTAGATGATTCCGAAAGAGATCTGATTGTCATGTGGCATAAGTTTGATTACATCGAAAACAATAAAATCAAGCAAATTCAAACCCATTTAGTCGTCGAAGGTAAAGATCAAGTACATACAGCTATGAGCAAAACAGTAGGTTTACCCTTGGGGGTCACGGCAAAATTATTGATGGAAGATAAAATCAAAGTCACAGGTGTGCAAGTTCCCACCATCAAAAAAATATATGAGCCCGTCCTTGATGAATTGTCTCGTCACGGTTTAAAGTTTTTTGAAAGAGATACCTCTGCGAGATGATCCGCGTGAACCTTTTAAAAAAAATTGTTGTCATTATAAATTGAAATAATAAGGCTTTACTAGTTTGATGAAATCCTGACTATAATCTCCTTTATTATTTCTTATACTTATTTCCTTGACTGAACACTTTTCTGATTTTTTATCGAAACAAGAAATCTGCCTGAATATATTCTTCTGTCCGTCCTTTTTATATATGTTAATATAACTTCTCCGATATACGCCCAACTCTTTTGCATACGAATGAAAGACTCGGCTTTCATAGAAGGGATATATCACCCAAAACATACCGGATGGAGACAAGGCTGCTTTTACTGCGTTGACCAATATTTTATAGGTCAAAGAAGACTGATGAAGGGCTTGTCGGCGTTGGGGATGCTCCGCCGGAAGATGACCTTGATAAAAAGGTGGGTTGGAAACAATGGTATCGTATATCCCTGACCTTCGAACTAAAAAATCTTGAATGTCTTCATGATATCCTTTAATTCTGTTGGACCAGGGACTTTGCTTGATGTTTTGCTCCATATCTAGCGAAGCAGATCGCTCAATTTCAACACAGCTAACCTTCGCAGTCGATCTTTGAGCAAGCATCAGCCCTAAAAGACCTGTGCCCGACCCAATATCCAATATGCTTTGACTTTTAGACCCTTCAATCAGAGCTCCAAATAGACATGCTTCGGTCGTCACCTTCATGCCGCTTCTGGCTTGATTTATCTTGAATTGTTTAAATTGAAAATAATCATTGGGCATTTCTTGTTTCTTCAAATGCGTGGTCAATTAACAAATGATCGCCTTCTGCTGCACTTACCGCTAGGTAATCACAACGCTCATTTTCAAGATGTCCAGCATGACCTTTGATCCATTTAAATCTAACCTTATGCGTTTTAGCCGCATCTAGATAGCGTTTCCATAAATCAATATTCTTTTTGCCCTTAAACGCCTTTTTTACCCAGTTTTTCAGCCAGCCTTTTTCAACCGTATCTACCACATATTTTGAATCAGAGATGACTTCAACTTCCCAGCCAGGTTTTTTAATCGCTTCCAGTCCTACGATCACAGCCAATAGTTCCATCCTATTATTAGTGGTCATACGAAATCCTTGAGCCAACTCTTTACGCTGCCCTTGATAATCCAAAATTGCACCATAACCCCCATTTCCTGGATTTCCTTTAGCAGCACCATCTGTGTAAATACGAATCATAATTAAAACGCTCATTTAATAGTAAATTGGGACATAATCTTCTTACCCAAAGACATGACTACCCCTTATAAATTGGACATCCACTCCATAAATATCTGGAACTGAATGTCTCCCATTGCAGGGAAATTTGCTATTCTCACCGTATTCTCTTTCCACGCTCCGTAGCCATTACCCAAGATCATCTTTTGGGATAATGCCCTTTCCTTTAATTCCATTGGATCTGAGGTTTTTAAAGTGATCACCGTAGGAGATCTCAAAGAAGCATTAGAAACCAACCAATCCAAAGTTCCATTGGACTCAATGATTGAATTCAAGTCAACTATTCGATCTCGTAATCGTCTATCAGTAACTACTATAGGGGGTCCTGCAGCCAGCGTTCTCCAAAGTAAATAAATATTCAGTACGTTTGGAGTATAATGAGTTTGCTCCTTTCGGGCATGCTCAACCAGATTTAAAAAGCTATTGTAATGTGACCGTTCTCCCAATAGACGCCCGCGCTCAATGGCTGCAGGAGAAACTATCAATAAGCCCAGTCCTGCAGGCAGTCCCAAGCATTTTTGGCAAGAGGCAAACCAATAATCTGCTAATTGAAAATTCAAAATGACCCCTCCTAATGCGGAGGTCGCATCTACCGCAATCAACTGATGAGGCAAACGTCGTGAAAACAGTTCCTGCAAAACATTCAGATCTACCATAGTCCCATTAGAGGTCTCACAAGCTGTGACACAAAGCCAATCGGCTAAGGAATTGATTTGATCGACAGGCAAATATTCATTAACATCAAAAGGAGATTTGATGACTTCAACACCCAAATTTTTGGTCATATAGGCCCATTTCAATCCAAATGCACCATTAAAAAAATGTTGACTGGTCTTACTCGTGAGGGATTGGGGTAATATTTCCCAGGCTTCGGTAGCGGAGGAAATAAAAATAATATCATAGTCATCTGGCACATTCAACTGGGATCTCAATTGTGATTTGGAAGCAAATGACAATTCCATAAAATCAGAACTCCTGTGATTGACAGACAAAATGCCTTTATCGTAAGCATCCTTCACCAAACTCGGAATACTCGGATGAATCGTGGAAGGTCCAGGATAAAATGAAGTCTGCTTCATTGATGGCAGAAATAGTCCAGTGCCAATGTATATCCTTTGAGTCCTAAACCGCTAATGACTCCAACCGCGACGGCACTGACATGACTGTGATTCCTGAAAGCTTCACGGGCGTAAACATTAGATATGTGTACTTCCATTACGGGTGCTTTGATAGAGGATATCGCATCTCTTATGGCAATAGAAGTATGAGAATAGGCCGCAGGATTAATTATGATTCCATCTACCTCAAATCCTAATTCTTGAATTTTAGAAACAATTTTACCCTCCGCATTTGACTGATAATAGCTCAAATCTACCTGATCATATTTGGATTTGAGTTGGGTAAAGAAAGTATCAAAATCTTCATGGCCATAAATGTCTGTTTCTCTTTTGCCTAGTAAATTTAAATTTGGTCCGTTAATGATAGCTATTTGCATGTCCTGATTACTTTTGCTTTCTAATGAGTTGGAATCTCCATATCACACAGTTCAAGAATTACCTAAAGCTAGAAAGAGCTTTAGCAACAAATTCTATTGATGCCTACACGAGAGACGTTACAAAATTAATGGAGTTTTTGGATATGAGTAAAAAAATTCATGATCCATTGCAAGTCAAGCCCATTGATTTATTAGATTTCATTAAATTTATCCATGAATTAGGTCTTTCTCCCTACTCACAAGCAAGAATAGTTTCAGGCATCAAAGGATTTTACAAATACCTTTCTTATGAAAAATTTATATCAACCGATCCTTCAGAATTACTCGAACTTCCAAGATTAGGCAGAAAACTTCCAGACACCTTAAGTATTCATGAGATTGATCTATTATTTGAGGCCATTGATATGAGTAAAGCCAGCGGACCCCGAGACCGTGCCATGGCTGAAACTCTTTACAGTGCTGGATTACGAGTTTCCGAATTAGTCAACTTAAAAATTAGTAATATTTATGATGACATTGGGTTTCTTCGTATTTTGGGGAAGGGTAATAAAGAGCGTTTAACTCCCATAGGAAAAAGTGCCTTGAAATTTATCAAATCCTATCAGTATGAGGTTCGTAATCATGTGCACATAAAACCTGGCCATGAGGACTACTTGTTTTTAAATAAGTTGGGTAGTAGAATATCAAGAGTGAGTATTTTTACCCTTATTAAAAATTTGGCCCTGCGCGCCGGGATTCGCAAAAACATCAGTCCGCATACTTTTCGCCATTCCTTTGCTACACATCTCATAGAAGGCGGTGCCGACCTAAGAGCGGTTCAAGAAATGTTAGGACATGAATCTATTACTACTACCGAAATTTACACACATTTGGATCGTGATTATTTAAAACAAATGATAAAAGAATTTCATCCCAGAAGTTAATGTACGCACTCCTCAAAAAAGTCTTATTCCTTCTATCTGCTGAAAAAGCACATTCATTAACAATGTACTTGCTTCAAATAGGCTTCAGTATTCCAGGCGTCAAAAATATTATCAGAAATCTCTTCACAATAAGCTCAAAAAAAATTGAGCAAACATTATGGGGAATTACATTCCCAAATCCTGTGGGTTTGGCTGCTGGATTTGATAAAAATGCCGATTATTTACATGAATTATCTTGTTTTGGATTTGGCTTCATCGAAATTGGAACCGTAACGCCTCTACCCCAAGCAGGGAATCCAAAGCCAAGATTATTTAGACTCATTGCGGATCAGGCTATCATTAATCGAATGGGTTTTAATAATAAAGGCGTAAAGTCCGTGGTTGAACAATTAAAAAATCGGCCAAAAAATTTGATCGTAGGAGGTAATATTGGGAAGAACAAAAATACGCCCAACGAGAAAGCCTCCGCAGATTACATCGCCTGCTTTGATGCCTTATTTGACTATGTTGACTATTTTGTCATCAACGTAAGTTCTCCCAACACACCTAATTTGCGTGAATTACAAGATAAAAAACCATTAACTGCGCTTATAAAATCTGTACAAGAGAGAAATAAATTAAAGAAAATACCTAAACCATTACTCCTTAAAATAGCACCAGATTTAAATCATGATCAGCTCATAGATATTTTAACCATTTGTGATGAAACCCAATTGGATGGTCTTATTGCGACCAATACCACCCTGTCAAGAGAACCTTTGAAGGAAAATCCAGAAGTGATCAAAAACATGGGCGCCGGTGGATTAAGTGGCTTACCCTTAGCTGATCGATCCACTGAAGTAATTAAATTCCTACGATCAAAAAATAAAAAAATACCTATCATTGGAGTTGGGGGTGTGGGAAATATGAGCAAGGCATTAGAAAAGATAGATGCCGGAGCAAATCTGATTCAGATTTATTCTGGATTTATATTTAAAGGTCCCACCTTGATTAAAAAAATAAATGAAGCACTGACCACAATAGGGCATAACAACTAAATCCCTTATTTTTGTTTCTGAATTGATCTATGCGTAGTAATAGCTTTAAGTCTAAATCCAAAGAGAAGAATTCCTTCAAACTGAAAATTTCATTTTTTTCAGATAAAAAGGTTAAAATTATTTTGGGCATTACCCTCTTGTTTACTGGGATGTTTTTATTGTTGGCCTTCTTGTCATATCTCAGCCATGGACCCGCTGATCAAAGTGTGGTATCCGCTTTTTTAGATACCAAAATAAAAGACTCCGGAGAAGACGTAGCCAATTTATTTGGAGTAATGGGGGCATTGGCAGCCCATTATTTTATTTTCAACTGGTTTGGCTTAGGGGCATTTCTTGTTCCCTTTTTTCTCTTCAATTTAAGCGTGACTGTTTTGGGGTATCATGAAATATTCAAAATTCAAAAATCTTTCATTTTTACAGTCTTCTATTTAATTTGGTTCACCCTTCTCTCCGGTTACATCGTTTTGAATCTCAGTGACCCTGGAGTATTAGGCTTCCTTTGCGGTGGGATTGGCTATGAATTGGCTTGGCTCATAAACAGTCTGCTAGGTTGGGGCTCTGGATTCCTGATTTTATTGTTATTAGTAATTTTTAATGTCTATTTCTTCAACATTACCCATCTTCGTACGTTATCAAGTTGGAATGGTGGCTTAAAAACATTTTGGCTTTCGTTCACAAAAGCTTTGAAAAAAGAAGAAAATACGGAAGTAAAAACGGATGAAGATATGAAATCTGTCATTGCTAAAGTGAAAGAAGAAGTAGCACTCGAAGACGAAATAGAAGCTAGAAATGGCCCTGAAGGGGAAGTAGAAGTAATTGAAAAAATAATTTCTAATGCAGCCAATGAAATAGAATTAAGCGTTAACGATCAACCTAAAAACGAACCTCTGAATACGACGGCTCTTGATCTTATCGTTGAACCAGAAAAAACTGAAATTGAAGCAGTCAAACCAGAGTCCTTAGCACTAGAGGTGAACGCAACACTGATAGAAGAGAAAGTAGCTGATCAATCTGAAAACTATGATCCTACCTTAGATTTACCAAGATATCAATATCCTGCGATTGATTTATTGACAGAATATCCAGTAAAAGACGTAAAGGTTAGCAAGGAAGAATTAGAATCTAATAAAGACAATATCCTCAGCACACTCATCAATTTTAAAATAGCCATTTCAAGTATAAAAGCGACCATAGGACCTACCGTGACCCTCTATGAAATTGTTCCAGAGGCAGGCGTCAAAATCTCTAAAATAAAAAACCTTGAAGACGATATTGCCCTCAGTCTCTCCGCTTTAGGCATACGCATTATTGCACCGATCCCGGGAAAAGGAACCATTGGTATTGAAGTACCCAATAAAAATCGCGAAATGGTCAGTGCCAAATCGGTTATTACTACAGAAAAATTCTTGAAGTCCAATTATGAATTACCCATTGTATTGGGTAAAACCATCTCAAATGAAGTCTTTGTTACAGATCTATCCAAAATGCCCCACTTGCTTATGGCCGGTGCAACAGGCCAAGGAAAATCAGTGGGATTAAATATCATATTGGCCTCGCTCATTTACAAAAAGCATCCTTCTCAACTGAAGTTTGTCTTGGTAGATCCTAAAAAAGTAGAATTGACCTTGTTCAATAAAATTGAAAAGCATTTTTTAGCAAAATTACCAGAAACGGATGAAGCCATTATCACCGATACAACCAAGGTAGTCAATACCCTCAATTCTTTATGTATTGAAATGGACGCTCGATATGATTTACTGAAAGATGCCGGTTGCCGAAATCTTAAGGAATACAATAAAAAGTTTATCAATCGACGACTCAACCCAAAAAAAGGACATAAATATTTGCCCTACATCGTTTTGGTCATCGATGAGCTTGCAGACCTTATGATGACCGCAGGAAAAGAAGTAGAAATGCCGATCGCAAGACTGGCTCAGTTGGCCAGAGCCATTGGTATTCATCTTATTGTAGCCACTCAGAGACCCTCTGTAAACGTGATTACTGGAATTATTAAAGCCAATTTTCCCGCAAGACTTTCATTCAGGGTAACATCAAAAATTGATTCCAGAACTATATTAGATACGGGTGGTGCAGAGCAACTTGTCGGTATGGGTGATATGCTACTCTCTTTGGGATCCGACATGATTCGTTTACAATGTGCCTTCTTAGATACGCCTGAAGTTGAAAATATATGTGATTTTATAGGTGAGCAACAGGGATATAGCTCAGCCTATATGCTCCCTGAATATCTAGGAGAAGAAAACAGCTCAAGTGGTGCTATTGATCTTTCCGATAAAGATGTCATGTTTGATGATGCCGCGAGACTTGTTGTGTCACACCAGCAAGGAAGTACCTCTCTGATCCAGAGAAAAATGAAGTTAGGATATAACCGAGCGGGTCGCATCATTGACCAATTGGAAGCCACCGGAATTGTGGGGCCTTTTGAAGGAAGCAAAGCCCGAGAAGTATTGATCAGCGATGAATATAGTTTAGAACAAAAATTAACTGAGTTAAATAAGTAATAAATTTATTAGCAAAACTAAGTACTGAGAATATGAAAAAACTAAGTTTAGGATTGATTGCTTTTATAGTGACATTCAATAGCTCTGCCCAATTTGATCCCGAGGCAGAATTAATACTTGAAAGTATGAGTAAGAAATATAAATCTAAATCAGCCTTCATGTCTACTTTTCAGCAAAATTTCATTAATGAAGTGTCCGCCATCGATGAATTTATTTCAGGTACCGTTTATGTCAAGGGAGCTAAGTATAAACTTGAAATTGCAGGACAAATAATTTTCAATGATGGCCAAAACCTTTGGTCTTACAGTGAAGAAATTATGGAAGTAACCGTCAGTACATACGATAAAGATGAACAAGATATCTCCTTGACCAATATCTGGGATCTCTATCAAGAAGGATATAAATATGGATTGAACATCCCAGATGCTCAAGGAAATTGGGTAATTGACTTAGAGCCTATTGAAAGGGGAGTAGAAGCTTTTTATAAAATCCGGATGGTTATTTCCAATGAATATGACCTAAAGAGTTTTAGAATTTTTGAAGAGTCAGGAAATCAATATAATTATACCATTACTAAACTCATAGATCGGTCAGATCTTACTGATGATTTTTTCACTTTTGATCTTACAGAATATCCTGAGGTAGAGCTTATAGATTTTAGATAATTTTAACTATTAGCCTATGAAGAAGAGACAACTATTTGACCACATTAAAAGCAAAAAATCTTTCCTTTGTGTCGGTTTGGACCCAGATATAGAGAAGATTCCCAAACATCTTCTAGAAACCGAAGACCCCATTTTTGAATTCAATAAAGCCATTGTTGATGCTACCCTCCCCTACGCGATTGCTTATAAGCCCAATGTGGCATTTTATGAATCTTTGGGCATTTATGGTTGGCAAGCCTTAAAAAAAACGATAGAATATATCCCCCATGAAGTATTTACCATTGCTGATGCCAAAAGAGGTGATATCGGCAATACCTCTAATAAATATGCAGAGGCCTTTTTCAAAAAAATGTCATTTGACGCCATTACCTTATCTCCCTACATGGGTCAAGATTCTGTAACTCCCTTTTTGAATCATAAGGATAAGTGGGCCATCCTATTGGCTTCAACCTCAAATGTCGGTGCGCTGAATTTTCAAGAATTAATAATCGAAAACAGTGGCGGACAAAAAGTTTATGAGAAAGTAATAGAAATCAGTTCTCAATGGGGTTCTGATCAAAACTTAATGTACGTCGTGGGCGCTACCAGAGTGGATACCTTAACCCACATAAGGAAGATCCTCCCCGATCATTTTTTATTAATACCAGGTGTGGGTGCGCAGGGTGGTGACTTAGACATGGTTTGCAAATATGCCATGAACGATTCTGCAGGCCTACTTATCAATTCAGCCAGAAGCATTATTTATGCCGACAGTACAGTTGATTTCGCGCATCATGCAGGTTTGGTTGCTTCTAGATTACAAAAAAAAATGGCTGCAGCCATGCTGAAATATAAAAATTGGTAACCTTAATTTTTTTTTATCGCGGATATCCCTGACCGATCATCACTTGCAATAAACAAAAGATAATCTCAAAGAAGCCCCCTTATTTTTTTTACTATCCCTGTATAACCATCAAATATTTTCTCGCTTTCATTAGAGTCAAGTAGTCATTAGCTTTGAGCACATAAATTTAGAAAAATGGAAAAACCTGTAATCATATTTGGCGCCAAAGGAATTGCGAAAAGTGCCCTTGAAATATTTCAAAGTAATGAGGTAACGGTCTATGGGTTTTTAGATGATGATAAATCAACGCATGGACAGACCATCAATGATGTACCCGTATTAGGACTGATGGATGATCATGGATTCACTAAGTTGATTGGTCAAAAATGCGAAGCTTTTGTTGCATCTGACGATTATAAAATACGCACTAATTTGACTGAAGTACTTATTGATTCGAGAAAAATAATGCCTGTAAATGCTATTCACAATAATGCTCTTGTGGCTAAATCAGCCGATATAGGTCATGGGAATTTCATTAATGCCGGGAGCATCATTGGATCTGGAAGTGTGATTAGTCAACATTGTATCATCCACTTAGGAGTGATTATCGAGCAGGATGTAGTCATAGCTGATTTTGTTCAGATAGGTGCAGGATCTATCGTCAATGCGGGGGTGATTATTGAGAAAAAAGCTTTTATTGGTACGGGAGTTGTAATCGTAGCCGGCATCACCATCGGTGCCGGAGCTAGGATAGGTGCTGGATCTGTAGTCATCGCAGATGTGGCAAAAAAAGAAACCGTTTTTGGCAATCCTGCTACTAAAATAAAAAAATAAAGCAGGCCATCTTAAAAGCATCATAGAAAACCTATTTTCAATAGATTGACAGGTAATAAGCTAGCCTAAAATATTTGATCTGAGTCACTTAAAATAAATACCTTTGAATCTCAAAGAAAATCACCGTAGAATGATTTTATCTTCATAGTAATGCATCTCCGCTTGATTTGGTTTTTATTACTCTTTCCAAAACTCATTCTGGGACAGGAAATAGATTCTCTCCAAGATCATATCGACCTCGGCATTTATCCAGCGATATCTTATTCGCCTGAAACAAATCTTTCATTTGGTGCCTTTGCGCTCATGGTCCTTAAAAATAAAAGTAATCCTAACCATTATACTCCTAATTTAATCAGTCCTAAAATGACTTATACCTTAAATAATCAATTGATTTTAGGACTTGAAGGTAGCTTTTTTACACAAAAAAATGGGCGATTCAATGCCGAAATTAAGTATTCTGACTATCCTGACTATTTTTTTGGGATAGGCAACATAAACAATGCCAAGATTAAGGAGTTGTACAAACGTCAATTTATGAGTACCCAAGGTTATGTGATGAAAGGAATAACTTCCACCCTATTTGCAGGTGCCTTATTTGATTTTGATAATAGTGTTTTAAAAGATCTGATACAAAACGGAATACTTAATCAAGAGAACCCGAAAGGCATAAGAGGAGGGCGTTCCGCGGGAGCTGGTATTGGATTGACTTTTGATAATAGAGACCACCTCCTCTATCCCAGTAAAGGGAAATTCATACAATTAGGTACTCGATGGTATGGGTCAATAATAGGGAGCAATTATCAATATCAACATTTCTTTTTCGATTATCGTCAATATCAAACATTTTTTAGTAATCAACATGTTCTAGCCTTTCAACTCTTAGCGCAATTTAATCAAGGTAATATTCCGTTTTATAAATTGTCTAAACTGGGAGGAAAGGATTATTTGCGAGGTATTGATAATGCCAATTTATATACAGCTCAACATGTTTTTTATGGCCAAATTGAAATTAGACAACATTTGTTTTGGCGGTTGGGGGGCGTACTTTTTACTGGGATTGGTGATGTTTTTGGCCATATTAAAGAGCTCGATGTGGAGCATCTAAAAATTAATTATGGCATTGGTGGACGATTTCAGGCCTTGAAGGAGCAATCCTTAAATATTCGTCTTGATTTGGGCTTTACCAATAATGGACAGTCTGCTATTTATTTTTCTGTAAAAGAAGCCTTCTAATTTTTCTCGTTTTTATTCAAAAGAACTTCTACTGCCTTTTTAAGTTCTCCAATTGCATTGCCAAAATGGTTCTTGGTCGTTTGCCATTTTTCTTGACCCGCATACGTGTTGAATTCTTCTTCTAGCTTTTCTTTCCGGGTTTTCAGTAATTGGATCGACTTCTCTAACTCATTGCGCACCTCGATAGATGATAAGGTGGTTTCATTGATCAATATGTCTATCTTTTGACCCAGTTCTCTGAGAATTGCCTCCACCTTACCTCTTGACTGATCTTCCATTTTTTAATATAAAATTAATTCTATTTATCGGTAAATATTAATTTCTCACCTCTCAAATCATCTCAAATGAATAATTAGCCCTTCAATCTATAAGTAATTAAGATAACTCACTCCATTAAATCTTAGAAACGAAACATGGAAAGTTTTTTACTTTCAGAATCATAACCTAACGAAGATATTCATTATATCTATTTTTTATGCTAAAAATATCTGTCTGAGTAAAAAATATTCGATGAGAAAAAGAAAAGAGAGACTCCTGCGAGGGTTATTCTTTCCTGATAATCTTGGCTCCAAGTTGATTAAGCCGCTGATCTATAAATTGGTAACCTCTATCTATTTGTTCTATATTATGAATTTCACTGGTCCCTTGGGCCGATAATGCTGCGATGAGTAATGAGACTCCCGCTCTGATATCGGGAGAAGTCATCGCAATAGATTTTAAAGCAACCTTACGGTTAAGACCAATTACGGTAGCCCTATGTGGATCACATAAAATGATTTGAGCACCCATATCAATGAGTTTATCTACAAAAAATAATCTGCTTTCAAACATCTTTTGATGTATCAATACCGTCCCTTTGGCTTGCGTGGCAGTAACCAAGGCAATACTCAATAAATCTGGTGTGAATCCTGGCCAAATGGCATCGGAAATGGTTAAAATAGATCCATCGATATAGGCCTCAATTTCATAATGATCTTGAGCGGGAATATAAATATCATCTCCTTTAAAAATTAACTCAATACCCAACTTTCTGAAAGTGTCAGGAATCAATCCAAGTTGATCTATTCTCGCATTTTTAATGGTTATTTCAGATTGGGTCATCGCCGCCAAGCCAATAAAACTTCCTATTTCAATCATATCTGGAAGTAATGTATGATCTGTCCCCCTCAACCCATTGACTCCTTGTATTTTAAGTAAATTAGAGCCTACTCCTTCAATGTTCGCACCCATTCTAACCAGCATATTACATAATTGCTGTAAATAAGGCTCACAAGCAGCATTGTAAATCACAGTCTCTCCCACTGCCATAACTGCAACCATGACCAAATTCGCTGTTCCGGTTACAGAAGCCTCATCCAAATGAATGTAGGTCCCTTTGAGATGCTTCCCATCTACGGTATAAAATCCTGCGCCACCGTCATAATGAAAAGTAGCTCCTAACTTTTCGAACCCTACAAAATGAGTATCTACCCTCCGCCTACCAATTTTATCTCCCCCAGGTTTCGGCATTTTTCCAATTCCAAACCTACCTAAAAGGGGTCCTAATAACATGATTGATCCCCTCAAAGTGGATGCTTTCTTGAGAAATTGATCCGTTTCTAAATAGTTTAAATCAACATTTCTCGCGGTAAATTTATAAGCATTGATATTCGTTTTTTCTACTTCTACGCCAAAGTCAATCAATAACTCGATGAGGCTTTTTACATCCCTGATCTCAGGAATATTGTGGATATGAACCGTCTCATCCGTTAATAATACTGCGGAAATTACTTGGAGCGCTTCATTTTTTGCCCCTTGTGGAGTGATCTCTCCTAACAAACGGGTGCCGCCTTCTACTAGAAAAGATGCCATTTTTTTAGCGTCTACGTTTAATCTGATTCGGATTCGGCCTTCTATTCTGATTTTTATTCTGATGAAAGGGTCTAGGCCTGTTTCGATTGAAATTTTCTTTTCTCGAAGAATCAAATAATTTGAACTCTGTGACTTCTCCAAGATCCATTTTTAAATGATTATCAGATAGCCTTTCAATCGTTTTCATAATGAGTTGATCACTGATCTCCTCCTTATTCCACGTCTGATAAAATGATTTCATGAGACGTCCAATAGCCATCACGGCCCCTTTAATCTCTTGCTCATCGGTAAGCTTTGTAGCGTTCTCGATGAGAATTTCCAAGCTACGGCCATAATGCTTGAACTTTATTTTATTATATTTATAAGCTACTCTATCTGGTTTTTTGACCAAGACCTCGGGAGCCGGTGGTGGGTAAGGCCCTTTCACATCTAACTTGAAGCCAGAGATAATGAATAAATCATCCCATACCTTGTGATCATATTCAGGTACGTCTTTCACATTGGGATTGATGCTTTTCATCAACTCAACCAATGTGGCCGCATAACTATTGCGCTTTTCTTGATCCTCAATAGTGGCTAGATAAGCGACCATTCGCTGTACATTCCTACCATATTCTCGTAAGATTAAATGTTTACGTTCTGTATTATATTCTATTGCTTCCATATTACTTGCAAAAATAGGTATTTTAAAAGAATTAGTGGTTCATTAAATTTTCTATCTCATCTATTTCGATAGGAATATCTTCCATTAAGTTGATATTTCCATTTTCTGCTATAAAAATGTCGTCTTCCAACCGGACGCCAAATCCTTCTTCTGGCAGATAAATACCTGGTTCTACCGTGAAGACCATCCCCGCTGCTACTTTTTTATTTTCAATGGCCACATCATGAACATCTAAACCTAAATGATGTGAGGTCCCATGCATAAAGTATTTTTTATAGGCAGGCCATTTTGGATCTTGGTTTTTTACCTCTTTTGAAGTCAATAAACCTAAAGTCAAAAGTTCTTCCGTCATCATCGCCCCTACTTTCAGATGATATTCAGAAATCAAACATCCTGGCCTCAGTAGATCCGTTGCTCCATTTTTAACCCGAAGTACAGCATTGTATATCTGTTTCTGCCTTGCTGAAAATTGACCATTAACCGGGATAGTTCGTGTCATATCTGCATTATAATTTCCATAAGTTGCTCCTACATCCATAAGTAATAAGTCCCCGGTGCTTAATTTTTGATCATTCATCGTATAATGTAAAATACAGGCATTGGCGCCCCCTGCGATGATGGGCTCATAAGCAAATCCCGAAGCTCGATTCCCTAAAAAATGACGCAAATATTCTGCCTCCACTTCAAATTCCCAAACATCCGGCTTTACAACGGGCAAAATGGCCCGGAATCCCAATTCTGTGATACGACAAGCCTCTTTGATTAGATCGATTTCAACATCAGATTTAATCATTCTTAGGTCATACAACAAGGGTGCCAAACGGTTGAATTGATGCAAAGGATAATCTTTCTTCACTTTTTTAGTAAAGCGCTCATTGGCCGTCTGAACTTTAGTTTCGGCTCTCAAATGCTCATTCTGATATAAATATACTTGATCGCATTCAGTAAAAATTTCTTTTAACGAACCTTCAAAATTAGAAGTCCAATGAATCTCTTGGATACCCGACAAGGCAGTCCCTTCTTCTTTTGATAATTTGTGACCCTCCCATACTGCAATATGTGAATTGGTCTCTGTCAGAAAGAGTTGTGCTCTCAACTTATCATTGGAGTGATCAGGGGCGAGTACCAAGATTGAATCTTCTTGATCAATACCCGTCAAATAAAATAAATTACTGTTTTGCTTAAACGGTAGGGTACCATCAGCATTCGTCGGCATTCGATCGTTAGACAAAAGAATCACTACTGAATGAGGGGGTAGACGCTCACTTAATCGCTGTCTATTTTCAACAAAAAGGTGGGCATCTATTTTGTGATATCTCATGATACTTGAATCTAAGTTTATAATTTATTTGACATTAATCAAAACACTAAGGAAGACGTGCTATAAGTGATTTTACTGGGATTTTCTCGGCACAATCAAAATGTTTTTCAGGACAGTCCTTGGATCCATGGATCCCACAGGGCCGGCAAGTTAATTTTTGATCACTCTCTATGACCGTGCGATCATCGGCCAATGGACCGAAACCAAACGCTGGAATGGTTGAACAAAATATCGCCGTGGTCGGAGCATTCATGGCGGATGCCAAATGCATGGGTGCTGAGTCATTCATATAATTCATCAAAGCACCTTCCATCAGGGCAGCCGATTGTAATAAATTTAAGGTCCCGCATAGATTTACTACGCCCGAATGGGTTTGTTTTTGGATCTCATTTCCTAGTTTCTTATCATCAGGACCACCAATGATATAAATGGCCAACTGGAATTCAATAGCTTTAATAAAAGCAATCCACTTATGTGCTGGAAACTGCTTAGTTTTCCATATGGAAGCTGGTGCAACCGTAATATAGGGTATTTTTTTATACTTTTCAATAGAGGCAAACGTAGCTTTACTCACCTGTAATTTTGGCTTCAACTTAGCTAGGATACCTAAGGGCTTCAATAATTCCAAATTTCTATCCACCTCATGAACTTGGTCCGTCAATGAATGGGCAATGGCATGATCAAAACTCCAAGAAAAGGGATTTTTATCGAATCCTATTTTGACTTTAGCATGGGCCAATAGGGTCAGTAAACCCATAGAATAAAACCTTTGAACATTAATGATTACATCATAGTTTACTTTTCTAACTTCTCTTATCAGTTTAATTAAATTCTTAATTTTCTCCTTTTTGTCCCAAGTCAAAATGTTTTGTATTCTTGCATCTTCGGCAAGTAAGCTTTCATTTCCTTTCCTAACCAAAAAATCTATAGCTACTTTTGAGGAAAACAAGTGCATTTGCGCAATCAAAGGCATGGCAAGAACCACGTCTCCAATGAAAGCAGTTTGAATAATGAGTATGCGATTTGGTCTCATAATCAGCTAAATTAATCAATCCAGTGATCCAAAAACAATTATTCCAAGGAACTAAAAAAGAGAATAAAATATTTTAGTTACAATACTTAAGCTTAATCGACAGATGCAGGAATATCATTACAGCGAATTATCCAACGGGGTAAGAACCATTCATAAAGAAATCAATCACACCAAAATTGCCCATGTCGGCATCATGCTGGATATTGGTAGTAGAGATGAAGACAGTACCCAGAAAGGCATTGCCCATTTCTGGGAACACATGGCCTTCAAAGGAACTCATAAAAGAAAATCATTCCATATTATCAATAGATTGGAATCACTTGGAGGAGAACTCAATGCATACACCACAAAAGAGAAAATTTGCTTTTATACCTCTATTTTAGATATTCACATAGAAAAAGCCGTTGAGCTCCTGATTGATATTGTATTTAATTCAGCTTTTCCTGAGAAACAGATTGAAAAGGAACGCCAAGTGATTCTTGAAGAAATGTCCATGTATCAAGACACTCCTGAAGATGCCATTATGGATGAATTTGATGAAATCATCTTCCATGAGCACCCTTTGGGAGGTAATATTTTAGGAACGGAGCAATCGGTCAAATCCATCTCAAAAGCTGATTTTATCCAATTTATTAAAGCCCATGTTAATTTCGAGAAAATCGTATTTTCAAGTCTAGGTAATATTTCTTCAAAAAAAATAGATCGATTAATAAATAAGCATTTGGCTCCTCTAGAAGCGCAATTGGGTATCCAAAAAAGGCCTGTTTTTAATGATTATCAAGCCCATCATCAGTCAAAAAATAGAGAAATCTCACAAGTACACCACCTTATGGGATTGCCTACTTACAGCCTACATGATCCCAAACGCATTCCTTTTTATTTATTAACGAATATTCTAGGTGGGCCCGCTATGAACTCAAGATTAAACTTGAGCCTTCGAGAAAAACACGGATTTGTTTACGGAGTGGAGGCCCAATTCTTATCTTACACGGATATTGGACTTTTCAGTATTGGTTTTGCGACGGTCCCCGCCAATTTCAAACGGAGTAAAGCGCTGGTTCTAAAAGAAATAAAGAAACTTAGAAATCAAACACTTAGTGAAGGGCAACTTCGTGCTGCCAAAGGGCAACTTAAAGGGCAGATGGCTATGTCTGAAGAAAATAATAATGCCATGATGTTGATGATGGCAAAAAGCCTTTTGGACCTAAATAAAATCCCATCTCTGGATGAAGTTTTTAAAAAAATTAACCTCATCACTGCCCTCGAACTTAGAGAAATCGCCGAGGAGGCATTACAGGTTGACCAAATGAGTTCATTGACTTTTATGCCTCATTAATTAATCTATTAGATTTAAATTATGGATTTCCTTCCGATAAAAATCAAGCAATATGTAGAGGCCAATAGTTCAACTGAAGACCCCTTGTTAAAAGAAATTACCAGAGATACCCATCTTCACGTTTTAAATCCAAGGATGCTCAGTGGCCATTTTCAAGGAAGACTCCTCTCCTTTATAAGCCATATGCTGCGACCTCAACAAATTCTTGAAATTGGAACCTTCACAGGCTATGCGACCCTCTGCTTGGCTGAAGGATTGGCCTTAGATGGCACCATCACTACTATTGATATCAATGAAGAAATCGCTTCGAAAACAAAAGCTCACTTTTCGAAATCACAGTTCAACCATCAAATTATCACTAAAACTGGTGATGCACTTAAAATTATTCCCAAACTTGAAGCCTACTGGGATCTCGTATTCATTGATGCCGATAAAGAGAATTATTTGACCTATTATGAAATGGTGCTCCCTAAATTAAAGCCCAGAGGTTTTATTATTGTCGATAATGTATTGTGGGACGGAAAAGTTATTGATGAAAATGAAATAGATAAAAAAACAAAGTCATTGAAATTATTTAACAATTTTGTTCATCAAGATGCTAGGGTTGACAATCTATTGCTTCCCATTCGTGATGGTTTAATGATCCTGAGAAAAAAATGAAAATTAATTTCTTCATAATATGCCTTCTGATTGTAATCACCCTGTTGGCCAATGGTACCCCTGTGGTTACCAAAGAAGTTGAATTTGGTAACATGAAACTTGTTTTGTCTAGAAATGTCATGGCTGAGATTCAAAAGCAAGTCAATTCCCTTACTAGCAGTCCTAAGTATTATCAAATGAAGGTGGACCGCATGCTGCTTTATTTTCCTATTATAGAACGCGTTTTCAAGGAAGAAGGGGTTCCTGAAGATTTTAAATACCTTGCTATTCAGGAAAGTGGCTTAGTCTCGGATGCGGTATCTTCTGCTGATGCCGTTGGTTTTTGGCAATTCAAAGATTTCACAGCGCGTGAAGTAGATTTACGGGTAGATAAACAGATAGACGAAAGAAAAAATATCGTCGCTTCATCTCGTGGAGCTGCAAGGTATCTGAAAAGACACAATTTCTTAGTAGATAATTGGATTTATGCCATGTCTGCCTATCAAGCAGGGATGGGAGGTGCTCGCAAATACATGAATAAATCAAATTATGGCGCTAGAAAATTAGAAATTAATTCTTCTACCCATTGGTATGTGAAGAAGTTCATCGCTCATAAAATCGCCTTTCAAGATCGGATCAATGACCAGCATTCTCAAAACTTATCTCTAATTGAATTCAAAAAAGGGGCGAATAAAAATCTAAGTTGGATAGCTCAGGAATTTGAACTTGATGTGGATTTGATCAAAACATACAATAAATGGATCCGTACTGGAGAAATTCCTGAAGACAAAACCTATGTCGTATTGATTCCTTATCAGCAAAAAGTAAAAAACAGAATGTTGTCCGAAGTCGCAGCAGAGATTGAACCTAAACCAGCTGTAGAAAGGACCAAGATTGAAGAAAAAATATATCCTTTTGAAATGGTGCCAGGCCTCTTAGATGTAAATTCAAAGAGCCTGAAATTTAATGGTTTAAAGGTTATTTTATCAGGTCATTCTAATAACCTTAATTCCCTTGCTGCAGAAGCAGGGATTTCAATCAAACTGCTTATCAAATACAATGATCTCAAGCCTCAAGATCCAATAAAAGCGAATACTATATACTATCTCGAGTCAAAAAAATCGAAATCCAAAATTGGTTTTCATGTCGTAGAAAAATCAGAAACTCTTTGGTCCATTTCTCAGAACTATGCTCTACGACTCAATAAATTAATGACAATGAATCGTTTAACTTCAAATGAAAAAATAGAAATTGATAGGGTTTTATGGCTCAATGCGAAAAGACCTAAAAATACACCCATTCAATACCATAAGAAAGAGCAAAAAAAAGAAATGAATGCTGCAACGATCGACATTGAGGAGCTACGAGAAAAGTCAGATAAAATCATTCAAACCTCTACAACATTGAAAAAAAAAATATCTCCAGTCAAAAATATTCATGCTGTCGTGGAAGGAGAATCGCTCTGGTCTATTGCTCAAAAATATGATGTGTCAGTAAAAGACCTACGAACCTTTAATGAAATCAATGAAAATGATGCCTTGAACATCGGCCAAGAATTATATATTTTCTCGACTCGAAAAGGACCACCTAAAGCGAGCAAATTCAATATTTATACAGTGCAAGCAGGAGAATCTTTTTATAGTATTGCGGTTAAACATAATATGACTGTCAAGGACTTAATGCAACTCAACAGGCGCACCAATGATGTAGTAATGATCGGAGACAAGCTCAAAGTTTACCCCAACTAATACTCAAAATCTAGTCCCAACTTATCCTTTAGTTTTTGAAGCAAGGGCTGCTCTTTTACCATAAAATCGTATTTATCCTTGCTGGTATAAAGTTTGTCTTTTTTAGGATCATCTTTGACCTCCTTATGAATAATCATCTGATCATTAGATAAAGTTTCCCTTAGAAAATTAACCAACTCAACTTCAATTCGATCCAATATTGCAAACTCTAAAGAGCTATTCAACACGATAAGAGCATTCATGCCTTTTTTAATTATTTGGCGTGTAAAAATGAGCCGCTCCATCTCACTTACCACTTTATTTTTTCGTAATTCGATAAAACCCTTCCAGGCCTCTTGAAGTTCTACTTCTGTAAATTCTTCATTTTTTAGTATTTTTTCCTTGTTCTTTTTGGGTGGGTGATCTTTCTTTTTCTTAAAAATCGAAGGGGTTTCTTTCTGTGTTGGGGATAGGCTGTCAGACTTTGGTTCTAAAAAAGGCGCAGCCGATTCCACTGTCTTCACTGGATCAGTATTTTCATCTTCCTTGACCTCTTGACGCTCTCCGGGTGACTCAGTTTTATTTTTATTTAAAATCGAAGAGGTTTCTTTTTGACTGAAAGATGACGTATCAGGAGCTTCTTTTGATATCGATTGGTCTGTCTGCTTTTCTCTTTTTTCCTCAGCTATCTCTTTCGAATCAATTTTTTGATGAGGCATTAACCGATCATCTAAGTCAAGACTTTTTTTTTTACTACTTCCTCTGGTGCTGAAAGTTTGAAGGCTCGATCAAGTTGGGACAGCTTCATCAGGCAAAGTTCTATGTGAAGCCTTTGATTTTTACTCTGTTTATAACCCTGATCACACAGGTTAATCATATTTAATCCCGAAAGCAAAAATGAAGTGGATGACCGTTCAGCTTGATCTTTAAACTTATTTTTGACATTCTCCGAAACTTCTAACAAGACTAAGGTTGCTGGATTCTGACATACCAATACATTCCTAAAATGTTGGGCCAAACCGATTAGAAAATTGTGCGCATCAAACCCTTTTTTTAATATTTCATCAAACAGCACCAATGTTGCAGATAAATTTTGCTCGATAAAAAGATCTAACAGCTTAAAATAATAATCATGATCAAGAATATGTAGATGAGTGATTGTATTTTGATAAGTGATTTTTTTGTCTAAAGAAAAGGTGACAATCAAATCAAACATGGACAACGCATCTCGCAAAGCCCCATCTGACTTCTGTGCAATTAAATGCAAGGCATCATCATCATAACTAATCCCTTCTTTCTTCGCTATTTTTTTTAATTGGCCAACGATCTCTTCGATTTCAATGTTGTTAAAATCATAAATCTGACATCTTGACAAGATCGTCGAAATAACTTTGTGCTTTTCTGTGGTAGCCAATATGAAGATAGCATATGAGGGCGGTTCTTCGAGTGTTTTTAAAAAGGCATTGAAGGCCTGATTAGACAACATGTGCACCTCATCAATAATATAAACTTTGTATTTACCTTCCTGAGGGGGGTAGCGCACCTGATCAATTAAATTGCGAATATCTTCCACTGAATTATTAGATGCCGCATCTAATTCATAAATATTTAAATTGGCCGTATTTGCATCCCCATTTTGAGCCTCAAACCCATTGATCATTCGGGATAAAATTCGGGCACATGTAGTTTTTCCAACCCCTCGAGGACCACAAAACAATAGCGCTTGTGCCAATTGATTTTGCTCAATTGCATTCTTTAAAGTAGTGGTAATATGAACTTGACCTACTACCTCTTCAAACCCTAAGGGCCTGTATTTCCTTGCCGATACAACAAAACTCTCCATCTAGCTTGCTATATTATGAAAAATTGGTCGTATTTAAAGACGAATTAGATAATAATTTACGAATTTGTATTAGATATTTTAAAGCCCTTTTTTTGTAGCAACGAAATCTTAAAAAAAATGAGCTTAGTGGTATTCAGTGGTATTCAGCAAATAGGCATCGGAGTAATCGATGTGAAAAAATCGTGGAAATGGTACCGTAAATATTTTGGTATGGATATTCGTGTTTTTGAAGATGCAGCTGTCGCAAATTATATGCTGCCCTACACAGGGGGTGAACCTCGCGAGAGGTATGCTGCGTTGGCACTAAATCTTCAAGGCGGTGGTGGCTTTGAGATATGGCAGTATACCCAACGTACTCCTCAACCACCCAAACAAGAAATACAATTAGGAGATCTGGGTATTTTTTGTGTCAAAATACGTACTCGAAATATCCAAAAGACTTACCAATACTTTAAATCAGAAGGTTTGGATTTGATCGGTGAGTTAATGATTGATCCTAGAGGAATTTGGCATTTTTATCTCCGTGATCCAAACGGCAACATTTTTGATGTCATAGAGCAAGAGGCACCCTGGTTCAAAAATGAAAAAAAACATACAGGAGCGACTTATGGTGTGACCATTGGCTGTACAGATTTAACCAAGTCTATCTCTTTTTATCAAGATATTTTAGGCTACGACCAGATACTTTATGAAGGCGAGGATGTATATGACGATCTACAAGGACTGCCCCTAAAAGAAGGAAAATACAAACGCGCCATTCTCACACATTCTCAAGCAAGAGCAGGCGCCTTTTCAGAATTGTTTGGACCCAGTGAAATAGAACTATTTGAATCCCAACACGTGGAAAAAACCAAAATTTTCCAAGACCGATTTTGGGGCGATTTAGGATTCATACACTTGTGTTTTGATGTAAACGGCATGGATGCTTTAAGAAAGCAGTGCGAAGCCAAGGGATGTGCTTTTACGGTTGACAGCAGCGCCGCTCAAGAGGGGGCTTCTTTTGATATGGGTGAAGCAGCTGGATTCTTTTCTTACATTGAAGATCCCGATGGAGCCCTCATCGAATTTGTCGAAACCCACAAAGTACCCATTGTCAAAAAACTGGGATGGAACTTGAATTTAAAAGTGAGGACGGCTAGCAAGCCCTTACCTAAATGGATGCTTAAAGCCTTTGCTTTCAATCGTGTCAAAGATTAATCAAATCCATTGAGCACATTAAAAATAACTTTCATTCAAACCGGCGGGACTATTGACAAAGATTATCCGAAAACAAGAAACGGTTGGGCCTTTGAAATAGGTGATCCAGCCATCCTGCGCCTTTTGGAAAAACTGAATCCCTCGTTTGAATATGAAATCATCACGGCTTTCAGAAAAGACAGTTTAGAAATTGAACTAGCAGATAGAAATCAGTTAGCAGCATTGATCCAAAATCACGCATCCTCCATTTTTATTATCACCCATGGCACCGATACTTTAATTGAAACCGCCCAATTTCTAGAAAAAAAAGTAAACGAAAAACTGGTTATCCTTACCGGTGCCCTGCGGCCCGAAAGATTCACCAATAGTGATGCTGCTTTAAATATTGGAACGGCCATTGGAGTGGCAAACAGTCTTAAAAAAGGAATCTATATCGCCATGAATGGAATCGTTAAGTCCGTTGATTTAGCCAGAAGAGATGAAAAAACAGATCGCTTTTATTAAAAAAAGAACTTGACCTTAATTAAAAAGAATGATTCCAATTATTGCATCAGCATCCTAGGTTGCGGTTGGCTGGGTTTACCCTTGGCCAGGCAATTGGTCCAACAGGGACATCAGATCAAAGGGTCAACCACTTCCCCAAAAAAAATGGTAGTTATGAAGAGCATAGGGATCATCCCATACCTCATCAAACTGACTGAAGAGGAGCCTCAGTGGATTGACTTTTTAAAAACAGATGTACTAGTGATTACGATTCCTATAAAGGAAATAAAGCCTTTCGAATATTTGATTAAAACCCTTGCATCGACTGTAAAAATAATTTATACCAGTTCTACGGCCGTATACTTACCTAGCACGGAGCCTATCAATGAAAAAGATGCCTTAGATACACAGCATCCCCTTTTAGGCATTGAACAAGTCATTCGGAATTCTGAAAATCCAAGTACCATCATCAGACTTGCGGGTCTGTTTGACCAGCGCAGGCACCCAGGACGTTGGTTTGCCAATAAAGTCCTTACCCATCCAAACGGTCCCGTGAACCTCATTCACCTTGATGACTGCCTGGGTATTATTAAGAAAATCATCACCCATCAAGTGTGGACTGAAATTTTTAATGCCTGCGCTAATGAACACCCCTCGCGAAAAGATTTTTATTCGCGCGCCTCAAGAGCGCTAGGTAGCCCACCACCTCAAATAAATGAACAAGAAACTTCTATTAAAATTATTGACAATCGATGGGTTAAAAAGAAATTAAAGTTTTCATTCAATGTTTCCTTAAATAATTTTGAAAAATATATTTGAAGTGATCTGAGTTTAAATCAATGATTTTTTTTCTGTCTTTTCAGCCCCAAGGTTTTGATAAAAAAAGCGTTAAGCCATCCCACAGAGAGCCAATTAGGCAAAGTATAATTGAAGAATTGATGTTTTGTAATGATGTAATTGCTCTTTGGTGCCGCGCTTTCAAATATTTTTATGATCCGCTCAGACAAGACTTCAGGGGTCATCGCTTTCTTAAAGGTCTTCAAAACAAACTTATTCAGAAATGCATTCATGGCCTTTTCATAGGGCGTATCGCTAAACTCCTCTGTGGCTTTCAATATCGTCTTGTCAAAAATAGGGGTCTTTACAGGACCGGGACCCACTACAATAAGCTTGATTCCATAAATATTCAATTCGGTTCTAAGACTTTGAGACAATCCCTCCAAAGCAAATTTAGATCCGCAATAGGCACCAATAAAAGGCATGGCAATTTTACCATTAATAGAACTGATCATTACTATTCGACCAGGCGTGCCTTGCTTCTTGTTATTTGTTCCTAGAAGACCTGAAAACACCTGAGATACCTTTATCAGACCAATAACATTTACTTCGAATTGATATCTTAAATCATTCACAGAAAGGTGTAATAGCGGACCTGCAATGGCCAATCCAGCATTATTAAAAAGTCCTGTTAAAGTAGACCCGTTCAATCTCTTTTCTACTTCTAAAGCTGCCTTTTCAATAGCTGCATGATCTGTAATATCAAAATATAGCGGTATGAAAGTAGCTCCGAATTTATCAGAAAGTCGTTGACTATCTTCTGGCTTCCTGATACTTCCAAACACCAAATAGCCTTTGGAAAGAAAATCAACACAAAGCTGATATCCGATCCCAGTGGATACTCCCGTAATGACTACACTTCTAATCATAAGCTAAAAAAACAGATTTAATCTCATCGGTAATTCGTTTGGGCTTGAACGACTGCGCATCTACCAGACACCATTGCGTGTTGGCTTCGGCCATGAGGACTTCACTATCATCATAGATCCAAACCATGCGCTCCCACAATGCACCTTTGGTATTATCAAAAACCTCTGTTTTTATAAATGCTTTTTGATGAATCTTTAATGGCTTTTTATAAGTGATATTATGGTTTACCACCACCCACTTGTATTGATTTATAATTTCCTGAGTAGCGCGGATCTGCCAATGTTCTTTGGCAATATCTTGTACCCAACTGAGGTAGACTACATTGTTCACATGATTTAGTTCATCTATATCTGGTGATTTAACAACAATCATTTTTTGATGTGTCGATACTTTATCCATCAATAAACTACTAAATCTTTAACTTCCTTTTTGTACCAATTAAGTGTCTCAAAATTTCCAGGAAACCAAGCGCCTTTTCTTTTTGTCCATCCCATCCATTTACTTTTTACACCCCCAATGGGAAGCATTTTTACCCACATTTTCCAGCCTCTTGGAAAATAATTCTCATCCAATAGCCAAAGATAAGTATCTCCAGGCGTTGAACCTCCTTGCGTATAGGTAACCAATAACCCATATCCTTTTGGTACCTTGACGCTGCTTAGCAAGACACCTGGGTCATTTAATTTATAGGGTGCCACCAGCCAAAAAGAGTCATTATTAAAATACTTAATGGCCTGATTGACTACTTTTTTGTTTTGATCACCTAACAAAATGATACCCCCTTGATAAGCAATTCCCTCTAGGGTTTCGGTCGATACATTTACTTCAAGATCAGCCCAAATGACTTTTACCGAATCCTCTTTTTTGTTCCAAAAAAAGTGATGGAATCCATATTGCCACGAAATAAAACGCAAGCTATCATATGCTGGTTTATTCATGACCTCTGACATTTTTTCAGCCAACCAAAGGGCTTCTTGACTTCCTTTTGATTCAGGTAAACTTTCATCTAAAACAACGATCAATAACCCAATAGATAGCAGCAGCCCTACCAGGAAAATTAATGAAAATACAAGGCTCCTTTTCAATTAATATTTGAGGTTAAGGTAATTATTGTAATGAAAGCCATAAAGTTAGTTTGCGATCGTTAGGTGAATCAGTCAGAAGATAAGTCTCCTAAATCCCATATCCCTAATATTACTGTTCTTATTTTATAATAAATGAAAAAATACTAGAAATTAACCATACTTACCTTATTTGATGTTCAATAGATTTTCTCATAGGGATAATTTTTTTTTGATTCCTCTCCCATAAAATGAATTAAAATCATTCAGCCTATCACTTGAAAAACTTTCTAATATAAGCTTTGATGACCCTTTGAAATCATTTTTCATAGGAATACGACTAAGTCTATTAACCGCTATTACCATCTAACCGGATTCCAAAAAAAAATGGCTGTTTCGAGTTCCTTCAATCAGGTGTGAAATCACGGCCTACTTTTAGATTTTTTGAAGCGATTCCTTTTAAAATAATTTAGTTTGAATTAGTACTTATTTCATTACATTTATAAATTGAAAGATTATTTCTTTCAATATGGCAAACATTAAATATTTAATTGATTAATTACAAATGACAACAGACATCAATCTGAGCAGGACGGGTCGCAATAGCCTCATCCTTTTACGTATCCTGATAGGATGGCATTTTTTATATGAAGGCGTTTTAAAACTATATAATCCAGCATGGACCTCCAAAGCCTACCTGTCAAGCGCTGAACTATTGACTCCCCTATTTCAATGGCTCTCGGGTGATGGTATGATTCATTTAGTGGATAATCTTAATATTTTCAGCCTAATGGTAGTGGGTCTTTCCTTACTTTTGGGTTATTTTGAACGGATCGGTTCGGTTTTTGGGATTTGCTTGCTCCTTATGTATTATCTAGCACATCCGGCATTACCAGGTGCCTCTCAAGCGGGTACAGAAGGCTCATATTGGATCATTAATAAAAACCTCATTGAAGCCGCTGCCCTTTTTGTCCTCTATCAAATGCCGACAGGTACTTATTTTGGGCTTCAATCATTGAAAAAAAATAGTTTAAATCCCAAAACCAAATAGTCATGTCAGAAGATAAGTCAGAAGATAAAAGGAGTAATTGGTCGCGAAGGGACCTACTGAAAGGAATTGCCGGTGTACCTATCGTAGGGAGTGTTTGGTGGGCCGGTGCTAGTAAAGGAGTTAATAATACACAAGCTAGAGATTCTATTTTAAAAACATTAAACATCAATGCCTCCCCGCCACCCCCCTCAGGTCCCATGGCTGGAGATCCCATTCGAATTGGAATCATTGGTTTTGGCATCAGAGGTCCCCAGTTATGCAGAGCACTGGGTTTTGGTCAGAAAAGTTGGCTCGAAAGTATGGCTGAAGCTGCCAAAAAGAATCCAAAAGACACCCGTTTGTCTTCCTTTTTAGAACAAGAGCACCTCAACGTTCACATCACTGCCGTCTGTGATCTTTTTGATGTGCGCGCACAAGATGCGATAGACTCTTTCAGTACAGACGTAGTGAAGGTTCAAAGATTCAGAACGCATCAAGAATTGGTCGAAAGTGATGTGGTTGATGCCGTTATCATTGCCACGCCGGATCATTGGCACGCACCTATCGCCATCGCGGCTTTACAAGCAGGAAAGCATGTCTATGTAGAGAAGCCAATGACCCATAATATCAAAGAGACTTACGCGCTCAAAGATGTTGTTGAAGCCTCAAACGTGGTCTTTCAAGTCGGTCACCAACACAGGCAAACACAAAGTTTCTTAACCGCCCAAGACGTTGTCAAAAAGAATATACTTGGCCATGTTTCGCTGATTCAAGCTAATACCAATCGCAATGATGACAATGGGGCCTGGCAATATCCCATCCACGAAAAAGCCAATCCCAATACCGTCGATTGGAAACAGTTTATTGGAAATGCCCCTATGATTCCTTTCAATGCTGAACATTTTTTTCGTTGGAGAAAATGGTGGGCTTATGGATCCGGCCTTTCCGGAGATCTTATGTCCCATGATTATGATCGTGTAAATTGTATCTTGAAAATGGGAATCCCTAGCTCTGTGGTCGCCTCAGGTGGCATTTATACCCATAAAGATGGTAGAAATGTTCCTGATGTTATGCAGGTAAATATGGAGTTTCCTGATTTCTCAACGGGTTCCAGTCAAGTGGCAGGAAAAGAAAAAGGTATGACTATGGTTTATAGTGCCACTTTAGGTAACCAATATGGTAGAACAACCGCTTTCATGGGTCATGATGCCACCATGGAAGTAGGAAACAGTTTGACCATTTATGCGGATGGTAAATCCACCAAGTTTAAGGAAAAAATAGTATCTGAAGAAATGGATCCCAATGTCCCTATATATCAATACGACCCCGCCTCAGGAAGTGTGGATGGAGTTACTTCTGCCACAGCTAAATATTTCGCTGATAAAGGACTCCTTTGGACTTATAGAGATGGTAAACGTGTGGATTCTACCCATTTGCACGTTCGAGAATGGCTCAGTTGTATTAGAAATGGTGGGACCCCAAGTTGTAACATTAAAGAAGGATTTGAAGAGGCCATGACCTCACATATGGGTGGTCTGTCCTACAAACTAGGTCGCCGAATAGATTGGAATCAAGCCAAGCAAGAAATCGTACAAGTTGAAGGATATGATTTAGATGAAGCCTTACTTGAGGATAAAGAGAAGATTGTTTGAGGAGTTCCCTATGGAGAATCAAACTATTCAAGCATACGGTCGAAAAAATCGACCGTAGCTTTATAGGCATCAATCCAGCTCTGATGTAATAAAAATCCGTGAACTTCATCAGGAAAAACCAATTGCTCATAGTAGACTTTTTCTTCTCGAAGGGCCTTTATTTTATCACTGATTCGCTAGAAGGCACATTTCGATCATCATCCCCATGGATAAGTAACACGGGAGAACGCCAGGTATCCATATGGGCAATTGGACTTGAGTCGTAGGCTAATTTGGCAAAATCAGGATGTTCCAAGGCCTCATAACTCGGCATAAAATTTTTGATGATTACATTCCAGTTCATAACGCCATGAATATCAACCCCCACAGCAAACATATCTGAGGTTCTTGCTAACCCCATAGCTGTAAGGTATCCACCATAAGAACCTCCCCATAAGCCTATTTTGGTCGCTTCTACATTGGGATGGTTTTGTAAAAAAATACCTGCTCCAAGGACATCATTAAATTCACTATTTCCTCCTGCCCCATAATTTAGCGCTTCTCAAAATTTCAAGCCATAACCCGTACCACTGCGGTAATTGACCGACAACACAATATATCCCTTGGAAGCCAAATATTGATTCATCGCATAAGCATAATGATAATAATCTCGATGATGAAAGCCCAATAGCATTTGGCGTCTTGATCCCCCATGAAAAAACAATAAAACTGGATTTTTCTGATCGGTTTTTAATCCTTTTGGCAAGAACAACTGCCCATGAATTTTCATTCCGTCTGCCGCTGAAAACACCACCGCCTCAGGTAATGTCAGATGAGAGCGAGGATAGTCTTCAGAAGAGAATATAGTCTGCGTTTTGCCTTGCTCTAAACGCTTCACAGCGGCGGGCTCAAGGCCAGAAGAACCCAAAGCAAAACTATTTCCTAATCCATCGATCACAGGTGACCATTCAATCCCCCTTCCCCTTCGTAATTTGCGTTATTTTTGAGCCTTTCCATTGTCCTATATGCTGACGATTGAGATCTCCTCGATTACTCGAAAATAAAAGGGAGGATCGATCCGGGAATTGACTCACATACTGTATTTCGAAATTACCAGGCGTTAACAACTTAGCTTTTCCTACTGTAGATGAGATGGCATATAGATGCAACCAGCCTTCTTTTTCCCATAGAAATATAAGTTCATTGTTAGCCAACCAAAATAACTGTTGCCCACTCGATAATCCATAAAATGCGCTCCCCTTACCTTCATCAGCTTGCCAAGGTTTTACTTTCTCCATTCTCAACATTGATGAGTCGGATTGAAAATGGCTGTGCCGCTAACTTAGAAATAAACATTAAGCGTAGATTATAGGGCCTTCGCAATACAGCGATCTGATTACTTTCGGGAGACCAAACTGGATCACTATCGATATCTACGATTGGATCTGGATACGTAATGCTCTGATCGTTGAAATCATAAATACCCAAAGGAATGATCCCCTCTATGACTTATAAAAGCCAATTTATTTTCATCAGGAGACAATCGAAGGAATCCGATTTGTCCCCGAGTGGTAAAGAGGCGTCGGGCTAATTTATCGGTAAAATCATATTCATATATTTGACCTTTATTAATAAAACACATGACCTCTCCCCTAAGTAAGGGCCAACTACCTTCCGCTAGCTTCTGAACTCTTTTATTACTAGATAAAAAAATGGCTTGATCAGTCCCTTGAACCTCTAAATAAGGATTGGGAAACTCCCCTTCCCTATTGGGCGCAATTCCCCCCACAAAAATAAGATCATATCCATAAAATAATAGCTGGCTGATCTCAATCCCGTCATCTACAGAATACTGAGTTTCCTTTACGGCCTTGTATGCCGGAGTCTGAGCCGAATAAACATTACGAATGCCCTTCTCATTGATAACCCATGCAATCTTGCCCATGTGGTCTGCTGCAGTGAGATGGGATGGGAATGAATAAGATAAAAAATCATCCAACCCCTTCTGAGCAAAAATTAAAAATTCGGAACAAATAAATAATACATTTAGCAACGCTTTCATTCTAACTTTCTTTGGTTCTATTTAAATTTAATTAAATAAGAATGTGTCCATCAAATCCCCAATATGCTCTTCCGCCCATCCAATAAAATAAGTTTCTTATCTAATCATTAATTCATCTTGCTTCAAATCATCATCCATTACGTATTGCATATTTTAGCTCCTGGACTGATTGCATGGTTTTTTTTTAGAGCACATTGGTCCAAAGTTTGGCTCATACTTTTACTTACCATGACTGTTGATTTAGATCATTTACTCATGTTTCCTAATGTATTTGTGAGCGATCGCTGCAGCGTAGGATTTCATCTACTTCACAGTTACTGGGCGATTTCAATCTATATTTTAGCCCTTTTCTGGCTCAAAACTAGAATCATCGCAGTGGGCTTAATTTTTCACATGATCACAGACTGGCTAGATTGTTTCTGGATGATGTATTGAATCGATGAGGAGCATGAGAATTCCTAAACTTCAAAATTATCTAATTAAATAAAATTGTATTTTTATGAAAAATAATTACAATTTTATAAAAAATAAGATAAATAAACCCCTTATTTTTATTATATTGTTAATAAATTTAATACTTATCCTTAGAGATAAAACTTGTCTATCTATGGCATTTACCGCGTTAGTTTTTAAAAACCATATACAGGCACTTAATCTTTGACATGTGATGATATATAAATCATCTCTGAACAGAGATAATCAGTATAGAGGCATCCGAAAATCTATAATAGAGTAGGATTAATTTTTATCAAAAGCTTTAATATGGACTATAAAAAACCAAAATTTAAAGAAAAATACGAAAATTTCATCGGTGGGAAATTCGTACCTCCCGTTGGGAATGAATATTTTGAAAATAATTCACCTATCGACAATACCCTGATTGCAAAATATCCAAGATCTCAAAAAGAAGATATAGATCATGCAGTGATCGCGGCCAATAAGGCCAAAGAAGCTTGGGGTAATACCTCAGCAGCCGAGCGTGCGGGCTTGCTTAATGAAGTGGCGGATATCATTGAAGCCAACTTAGAGGAATTCGCTTTAGTAGAAACCTGTGACAACGGAAAACCTATAAGAGAAACCTTAAACGCAGACATTCCTTTGAGTGTTGATCATTGGCGCTATTTCGCATCAGCCATAAGAGCTGAAGAAAGTACTATGTCCGAACTTGACATCCATACCGTTTCTTTAAACCTCAAAGAACCCCTTGGTGTTATCGGACAAATTATCCCTTGGAATTTTCCATTGCTCATGTTGTCTTGGAAACTGCCTCCCGCATTGGCGACTGGCAACTGTGTCATCTTAAAATCAGCAGAACAAACGCCCTCTACAGCTACACTGCTCATGGAGAAAATAGCTGATGTCTTCCCTCCAGGTGTTGTGAATATCCTTCATGGTTTTGGGCCTGAGGCAGGCAAACCATTGGCTTCACATTCGGGTATTGACAAAGTCGCTTTCACGGGAGAAACTACCACGGGTCAATTGATAATGCAATATGCTTCTAAAAACCTGAATCCTGTAACCATGGAGTTAGGCGGAAAGTCCCCTAATATCTTCTTTAATTCTGTCATGGATGCTGATGATGCTTTTTTAGACAAAGCCATTGAAGGAGCCGTGCTCTTCGCCTTTAATCAAGGAGAAGTATGTACTTGTCCTTCTCGATTATTAGTTCAAGAGGATATCTATGATGCTTTTATGGCAAGAGTTATCGAACGCACAGAAGCCATCATTCAAGACAATCCATATGATGTCAATACTATGGTAGGTGCACAAGCCTCTAATGATCAATATGAAAAGATACTTTCCTATCTAAAGATAGGTAAAGAAGAAGGCGCTAAGGTCCTTACGGGAGGTGCCGCTTGTCATTTAGATGGAGACTTGGCCAATGGGTTTTATATACAGCCTACCATTTTGGAAGGACACAATAAAATGCGTGTTTTTCAAGAGGAAATTTTTGGCCCAGTCGTGGCGGTAACCAAATTCAAAGATGAAGCAGAAGCCTTAGAAATTGCCAATGATACCCTTTATGGTTTAGGCGCGGGTGTTTGGTCGAGAGATGCGCATCAATTGTATCAAATCCCACGTGCGATCAAGGCAGGTCGAGTTTGGGTTAATTGCTATCATGCGTATCCTGCACATGCCCCATTTGGAGGTTATAAAAAATCAGGATTTGGAAGAGAGACCCACTTGATGATGATGAATCATTATCGTCAGACCAAGAATATGTTGATCTCTTATGACAAAAATAAATTAGGATTCTTTTAATCCTTAAACCTAGTATCAGCGAGGCAGTCTCCTTAGAAACTGCCTCGCTTTTTAAACTTAAAAATATGAATTATACACGTGTGGCCATTACCCAAGCAGCCACTTTAATATTAGATCAACTCAAAGCCAAGTACGGAGACTTGATTTTTCATCAAAGCGGTGGATGTTGTGATGGATCTTCACCTATGGTATTTGAAGAAGGAGAAATGTATTTGGATGAAAGTGACATCCTATTAGGTCAGTTAGATGGTATCAATTATTATATGAATCAAGATCAATTTGACTATTGGAAACATACCCATCTTACCGTTGATGTGACTGAAGGAAGAGGCGCTAGCTTTTCTCTTGAGATCCCTATGGGTGTTCGTTTTATCATTCGTTCAAGATTATTGACACCAGAAGAAAATTCAGAATTAAATAATTGAATGTATCCCTATATTTCTTCGTTTTATCAATCCCCCTATGACTGATTAAGAACTAGCCTGCCTACCGAAGGATGTGTGCTAGGATGAGGAGAAGATAAGTTTATTTGATGTGAAAGATACTCGTTAGCGCAGCCATAATGAACTCAACCCCAATAGCAATAACAATAAAGCCTATGATTCTTGATAACGCGTTGATCCCTGAGGCGCCCATTGCTTTGACAATCACAAAAGAGCTTCTGAGTATCAGAAAAACGAAAAGAGTTGAAATAACGATGGCCCCCAGGATGATCATGACGTTGACTAAACCTATATGCTCTTGATTAAACGTAATCAGTAATGATATGGTACCGGGTCCCGCGATCATAGGAAGTGCCAATGGCGTTAATGAAATATCTGAACGGGTATTGATGTCTTCTTGTACTGAATCTTTGCTCATACCTTTAGATTTGGCAAAAGCTCCTGTCAACAACGAAAAACCCGAAAAAGTAATGATCAATCCCCCTGCAATTTTTAATGAATTTAAGGTAATCCCAAAAAATATTAAAATAAACTTACCTGCGAAAAAAGAGATCAATAATATAACCAAAACATTGAAAGAGGCCCAAAAGGCAATCTTATTTCTTTCTGGTGTCGTATGCTCTTGCGTTAATCCCACAAAAATGGGTACGGTCCCCAAAGGATTCATTACCGAAATCAACGCCCCACAGATGACTAAAAACAAATCCATTTTAATACCCAATTATTTTTCAAGCAAAGCTGCTAAAAATAAAGTACAAAACTAGTCTTAAATAAAAATTAACATTCTTCAAATTTCTACCTTTCATAAAATAATCTCTCACAAATAGTCCAGATTTAAAAGATTTCATCAGCGTAACATGCATTCATGGTTTCCTAGCAGACTTCAGACTTTAACATTTGATCAATCATCAAATTTAATAAAGAGCAAATATGATCTGAAAACTCAAAATGAAATTATGACAATCAATCTGTTAAATTAAACTAAGATGCGAGCTTTCCCTTACAGCAATAATAATCATTTATGATCTTAAGAATCTTGAGCTCCGCTATCCAATATTCTACAACCCTCTTTGATTTCAATAAAATATGATTCCCCATCCGTGCCCATCTTTTCTTTATAGCTACTCAGTATGGAATTAACCACTTCCTGAGCATTTGGTTGCGCTATGATATTTAAGGTACAGCCACCAAAACCTCCTCCCATCATTCTTGACCCAATAACGTGGTCGCTTTGTCTTGCTTCGTCTACCAAAAAATTCAATTCTTCACAGCTTACCTCATAATCCTGGGCCAAGCCCTTATGGGATTGATACATCAATGCCCCAAATAATTGAAGGTCATTCGCATGCAGTGCCTGGCAACCCTCAACCACTCTTCTATTTTCATTGATCACATAGTCACATCGCTTAAACGCGACCGAATCCAATACTTTTCCGAAATTAGTAAGATGTTCTTGCGTTACATCTCTCAAAGTAGCAATGGCAGTATCTTGTTTTTTGAAAGTTGAAACTACCCTGTCGCACTCCTCCCTTCTTTTATTGTACTCCGTTGAGGTGAGCTCGTGTTTGACTTTAGAATCGATCAGGACAAGCTGATAATCATCTAATTGGATTTTTTGATATTGATACTTAAGCGTACTGCAATCAAGTTTCAGTGCATGGCCCTCCCTACCAAACATACAGGCATACTGATCCATAATTCCACATTGGACACCTACAAAATGGTACTCTGCAAGTTGCGCGATTTTGGCAATTTCTTGCTTGCTAAAACCCAATTGATAGGCCTCATTTATAGCCATACCAAAACCGCAAGCCAGCGCCGCAGAAGAAGACATCCCAGCACCTGTGGGGATGTCTGACTCGAATACCAAATTGAACCCTTGCTTTACCTTACCGCTACTTTTCATGTAATGCATTACACCCAAAAAATAGTTATGCCAATTTTTGGCTGACGGTTTTAGGTCATCTTGAAAATTAAAAATCAAATGATCTCCGACATCCTTGGCTTCTACCTTACAATAATTATCCTCTCTTAATTGAATTAAAAAATAGGCGGCTTTATCGATGGCTGCAGGCAGGACAAATCCATAGTTATAATCAGTATGTTCCCCAATAAGATTAATTCGGGCTGGCGCATTGACCCAAATGGGGTTATGCTTCGATCCATTTTCCCATCCACTGAGTTCTTTTTCAAACCGCATAAGTCAATGCTCTTTTGTTAACATAAATAGCTTTAGACCTTTGCAGGAATATGTAATCTAAAACGTGGACATCCAGTCTCACAGAAATTCGGTTAATATCAAGAACTCTTTCTTGATGATGATCGATGGAAAATGATATATACCTGTCCAGATTAATCTTAATTTTCAATACCTTATTGGGTATCTCCAGCTCATAGCTTTGAGCCTGCAATGATTGGATAGTCATTATCCAATCATAAAGCATCATTAAAAAAAATCTAAAATTATACCTGTTTTTGTTCATACTATTGATGATTTTTGTGGTGGCAATCATAGATATTGACCCTTTTTTCCCATTTTTTTTATCCAATAACTCTCAAATTTAAGAGGACATTCATGAGGTCTCAGCAAAAAAATATGCCTTATCTAAGTCGAAAGTAATAACCCAATAATATCTTATTTTGATGTGATTACATAAAAATAATTAAAGAATATAATTATCTGAGACTATAGTAAGAGGGTCGAAAACAGATAAAAAAAGATCCCCCAAATTATTCAAGCATTACAAAAGTTCTTTCACTTAATAAGAAAACTCATACCCAAGAAATAAATCGATAGGTCTGGGACGTATTCTTAAGATTTAAGCCTCTTTTTGATTCATTATAGGCCTCTTCCAAGGTTACCTTTAAAATTAGTATACGCTTTATATGGTTCACCAATCCCCTCCTACCCTATCTTCCATAAAATCAATTTTAAAATGTCTTCAAATGGAAATGATCTTGTACTATTGAATAATCTCTTTTAAGTCAGCCCTATATTGTGAAGGAGTTTTACCTGTAAAAACCTTAAACTGCTTATTGAAATGAGAAAAATTACCAAATCCACTTTCATAGCACACTTCAGTGATACTGATCTTTTTTTCTGCCAATAACTTAGATGCGTGAACCAATCTATATTCATTGAGAAATTGAATAAAGGTTTTACTTGTTAATTTTTTGAAATAACGACAAAAAGAAGGCTCAGTCATACTTACTATATCCGCAATTTCTGTCAAAGTAATCAACTCCTGAAAATGCTCACGTACATGATTAAAAACTTTATTAATGCGATCATTATCTTGCCCTTCAACCTCAAACGAAAAACCTTCGGCATTCAACAGTACATATTCATCAGACAAAGCCAAATCATTCAGTATTTCCAATAATCTTGTTACTTGTTTAAAATGATTTAACTCATAGAGCCTTTCTAATTTAGCTCCAACCACAAGTTTAGTCTTTCCTGTGAAGGCCAAACCCTTTCTAGACAATTCAAACATCTGTTTGATAGATACCATTTCTGGAACATCAAAAAAATCAGGTCCTAAAAAATCTGCCGGCCAATGGACTACGGTTTCACTACTGTGTCCACTCAGTCTATTGGTAAATCCCTGATGTGGGAGGTTGGGGCCAATCAAAACAAGTTCTCCCTCTTGAAAATAGGATAAATGACTCCCAATATGTCGCTTCCCACTACCCCCACGTACATAAACCAACTCCAACTCTGGATGATAATGCCAATAAGGTCGGGTATCTCGGGGCACATAAGAAAATTTTCTTACTAAAATAGAACCCCCGTGTGGGGTACTTATCTTCTCAAAAGTAGGATTCGTGAAAATCATAAAATCTTCATTGTCATATGGGAATTTTTATGATACTAAATTAACCTATAAGTCGTTTAAATTAACTTTATATTGGTAATGAATTAATATTTATGACAAAATAGAACATATATAAGCAAATTTTGATGTGACTGATGCAAAATGAACCTAGTAGTTTTGTTTTATCAATTAATCTATAAAACAGTTTCAAAATGAAAAACTTAAAGATTCAACTATCCATTATATGCTTATTATTATCGATCAACTTTGCACAAGCTGATCACCTGATCGATTTAAAAATTATTGCTTCAAGTAATTATTCATTTATTATTCAATTATCAGATATTAAGTATGATACGAAATGCTTACTGAAGAATCAACAAGGAGTGATACTTTACCAAGAGGACATCGCTCGTGCCGAGGTGTTTCAACGCTCCCTCAATCTAATAGAATTACCTGACGGGACCTACGAACTCCAAATAGAGGACGATTATAAAACCGAGACCACAAGTTTAACCAAAATAAATGGTAAAGTAACCGCTACTAATCAAATGAAAACGACCTCCTTCAAACCTCAAATAATATTAAAGGATACCCAACTCAATGTAAGTTTACTTGCCTTAAACAATGAAAAGTTAACGGTTTCAATTCTTGATGAAGATCTAAATATAATCTCAGAAAAAAATTTATCAGGGAGTGTAAATCTGGGCCAAGCCTATGATCTGTCACAGCTAAATCCAGGTCATTACACAGTCCAACTATACACAAATGGTAAAGTCTATGATCGGATGATCACATTAAACTAAATTCTTCTTTTTTATTAAGTTTAGAGGGTAGTTTTTAACTACCCTTTTTTTATGACCTGATTTTGGTTAGTTTCATACTTACATAAAGCTAAATCACTGAAATATGTCAATAATTATTTTTTTATCTTTTATCTGCATGCCTTTGATAAATTTCCTAATAGGGCCTGAAATCAATACCCCTCTGCAAACAACTCCTTTTCTGGTTGTTCTTGGTAATGTGCAAGACGGTGGTTCTCCTCATATTGGCTGTACCAAATCCTGTTGTGCCGTACTTTGGGAAAACCCCGATCCTCAACGAAAAGTAACTTGCTTGGGCTTGGTTGATCCAGTCAATGAGCAAAGCTTTATTTTTGAAGCCACGCCAGACTTTCCGGAGCAGCTCAAAGCATTGCATATGTTTGCTCCTTTCCGAAAGGAAGATATTCCCGATGGTATATTTTTAACTCATGCCCATATAGGTCACTACTCAGGATTAATGTACTTAGGCAAAGAAGCCTTCAACAGCCATCAGACTGCGGTATTCGTCATGCCCAAAATGCAATTTTTTTTAGAAAAAAATGGGCCTTGGAATCAGTTAATTAATGAGGAAAATATTGAAATTCAGCCCCTAACCAATCAAGTACATCATACAATTAATGCCCTGATAAAGATTAAACCCTTTTTGATCCCTCACCGAGATGAATATTCAGAAACGGTAGGTTATCAAATAGAGGGGCCAAATAAAACAGCGATATTCATACCTGATATCGACAAATGGCATGAATGGGAAGAAGACATCACTGAAAAGATAACGCTCGTAGATTATGCCTTTATTGATGGCACCTTTTTAGATAGTAATGAAATTAATCATAGAGATATTTCAGAAATCCCTCATCCTTTCATCAGTGAAACCATAGATTTGTTTTCATACATGCCTTTAAGAGAAAAAAATAAAATTTACTTCATTCATCTAAATCATACAAATGCAAGCTTAAATAACTATTCTAAACAAGCCAAAAAGATCAGAAATTTAGGATTCCATGTGGCTAATTACTTAGAGAAATTTCCCTTATAAGTAGAATTAAAATGATTTAAGAATATATTTTCGTAAGACAAGGACACTTTTGATAACAATTAGGTTTTTTATACTAATTTAGTGGGAAAATTAGTATCCTGTATGATTCAGAAAGAATCAATCCTTTCAATCAAATAATATTTCAATAGTCATGTCAGAAAAAAAATACAGTGTTATTTGCGGAACAGGGAAATGTATTCCGACCAAAATCATACCCAATGATGCTTTCATAGGTAATCATTTTACGGATGCTTCTGGGCAAACATTTACTCAACCTAATATTGACATCATCGAAAAGTTTGAGCAAATTACGACCATCAGTCAAAGGCGCTATGCAGATGATAATATGGGTACATCTGATCTTGGTTGGTTAGCCGCTGAGGATGCATTAAAATCATCTGAAGTCAACCGTGAAGAACTTGATTACATCATTTTTGCTCATAATTTTGGCGAATTAAAACATGGAAATACGGGAGTAGATATTTTACCCAGTCTGGCCGCTCGTGTCAAGAAGAATTTAAATATAGAAAATCCAAATACGGTTGCTTATGACCTTTCCTTTGGATGTCCTGGTTGGCTACAAGCCATGATACAGGCAGATTATTACATCAAGTCGGGAGATGCTCATAATATATTAGTCATTGGAGCAGATATACTCTCGAGAATTTCTGACCCTCATGATAGAGACAGCATGATCTATGCTGATGGAGCAGGAGCCACTTTATTGACCTCTCAAAAAAGCAATACTCCAATAGGTATCTTGGCTCATAAAACACGCTCTGATACCCTAGAGCATTCAGAAATGCTTTTTATGGGAGGTTCTTATTTGCCTGAAAATGGCACTAAAGAAGGTGTTTATCTGAAGATGCATGGGCGAAAACTTTATCAATATGCATTAAATCATGTCCCCGGAGCCATTCAAGCTTGCCTACATAAAAGTGGTATCCCTCTCCGTGAGATTAAGAAAGTGCTCATCCATCAGGCCAATGGAAAAATGGATGATGCCATCCTCAATAGACTCTACAAACTTGAGGGTGATCTATCTGTTCCTGTTGATGTGATGCCCATGACGATTTCTTGGCTCGGAAACTCATCAGTGGCCACCGTTCCTACCTTACTTGATTTAATTTTAAAAAACGAATTAGATGGACATCAGATCCAAAAAGGTGATAAAATCATATTTGCTTCTGTAGGCGCAGGCATGAATATAAATGCCATGGTGTACCAAGCTTGAATTTATTTTAAATTAGCCTCTAGATCGGAGTTATCATAATTAGTTGAATCTCCTCCCAAATGAACCCCCTTAGCAGAGTATTATCACGATGCCGATGGTAAATTATTTTGGTGAGATCACCATCATTTATTGATGATGGCATATCCACTTATAAATTAAACCAATAATTTAGCTTTAAAACCAATCCCCTATTACGAGGACCAAAATGTTCTACCATGTAATTATCAGAGTACACAATAAATAAGTCAGACATGGGCATATAGCGCCATTGAAGTCTACTATTTATATTAAAATTATCACTTTGGGTATTATACTGCATAAAGGTGGTCCAAAAGAAATTCTTAGAAAAATTAATTTCTGCCTTGGGGCCAAACAATAAGAGCTGCTCGGTACCATAATTTCCAGGAAATTCTAAATCGTTTTGAACAAAATTGAGACTGAAATTTCCCCATGGCTGCACGCGATAATCCACTGCTAAAGAAAATTCTGTTCGAGTCCCATTGTAAAAACTTCCATATCTGAAACCGAATGTTAACTTAATTTCACGGCGCTTATCCGTCATATACTTAATCTGACCATAATCAAATCTATACAGCTGTGCCGGTAAGGGCTCATTATCTGTAAACCCGAAGGGATATAAAAGGTTAACTCCTTCATGTGCATAAGAAAGATCTAAAGCACTCGTATTTTTCATTAAAAATTTATAAGACAATTGATGTTTATCTTGAATCAGTTCGCTGGAGGTAGCTGTTCGGTCTCCATTGGTAGTCAAACTGAAACCATGTTGATTGATAAAAGTATTTTTCGGATAGAACTTATAACCCATGGTCGCCCACCAATGATTGAATCCCAGTATATAAGTGGTATCCTCTAAGGCATCATAATGTTTTTGTCTGGGTATCAAACTGAAATCATTGATGTAGTTATCTCCGAGTCCACTGATGTTTACCATCACATTAAAAGCTCTGCCCCCATAGCCACCGAAGAGGTTAAATAAATGATTTTCATTTTGATTTTCATTGGAAAAAGCCAATCCATAGCCCGTCACAACCCGCCATTTACTATTTTCAGAAGAATAATTAAACTCAAGTCCGCCGATACGACTAAAGTTATCTTCCTGAACAGAACCATCAGTATATCCAATCCTGTTATGAAAATACCCCCTCAAAACAGATCTTTTTAATATCCGCTGATGAAGTGCGAAGGAGCTGTAGTTATTACCGGGTAACTCTTGCTCTTGCGTCTGCGTATTCATCAGACCTATTCTCAAATTTTTATTTAAATTTCCACTCAATCTGGCACCATAAATAATCGGAATGGTATTTCCATCATCATCTAATCCTATTTTACGACTAAAAAAAGGTTTCGCATTGGTGCCGAAATTACTAAAAATGTCACTATTTTCTAAAAAAAATAGTCGTCGCTCCGGAAATCTTAAATTAACCGTAGTCAGATTGGTCTGTTGCTCATCTACATCTACTTGAGAAAAATCTGGATTGACTGTTAGATCCAGATTGAGATTAGAATTAATGGCTATTTTGGCATCCATACCCAAAGCAAAACTTTGGCTTAAATCACTTTTACTCTTGTAGTCTTTATATGTATTTCCAAGTAGATAAGGAACCAATGAAATATTCCCTTTTTCGTTTCTGGGTGGTTTGTCCCATATCAGCTGTCCCAAATAACCTAGATCGGTACCATAAAATTGAATGGGTACAGGTGCCCAAGAATGATTTGCATTGTTCTGTGCATCTACCCTAATAAAATTAATACCCCAATGACCTTTCCTGCCAAATCGTAACGATTTAAATGGAATCATCATCTCGGCAGTCCATCCATTTTCAGTTACACTTGCTTGAGTATACCATTTATTATCCCACGCTTTATTGTATCCAGATAACTGACCTCCCCGCCGAGCCGGTTCACCAGTAATTAATGCTTCGGTTTGAACACCCCCCGGATTCACACCAAAAATGACCCCATTTGTTCGTTCGTTTACAGGATCAAAAACCACTGCAAAAGCATCTCCATTCCAAAATGAATCACTATCCCTTTTCAGGGATTGCACTAAAAAAGGCCCTTTCCCATAGCATTCAACTCCAAGGTAAATAAAATCATCATCATAGGTAATCTTTACCGTGGTCTGAACTTCATTGTCAACCGGAGTTCCCCCGACTGGAAAATTCAACCAAAAGTTGGTAGCTATCTCGACATCTTCCCAAAAAGACTCATCAAGCACCCCATCTAACCGAATTTTTTCATTCATCCTTTGTATATTCAACTGATACACTTCGGCATTATTTTGCGCAAACAAAACATAGGATAGCACCCAAAAATAAAAAGAGAGAAAAAAACGAAGAAAATTGAATCCCATATCAAACAAAAAAACTCAAACATAGCAAAGAATATTTTCACAAAACGCTTCTCTAAAAAAGAATATAAATCCCTATAAATTAAGCCAATAATTCAACTTTAAAACCAGTGTTCGATTCCTAGGGCCGAAATTTTCTACCATATAATTATCTGAATACACTATAAATAAATCAGACATGGGTAAGTACCTCCATTGGATGCGGCTGTTGATATTGAAATTGTCCCTCTGCGTATTGTATTGAAAAAAAGTGGTCCAAAATAGATTTCTAGAAAAAGAAACTTCAGCCTTTGGCCCCAACAAAAAAAGTGGCTGACGGCCATAAATACCCGGAAATCTTAAATCATTATAAATAAAATTGACACTAAAATTACCCCAAGGCTGCACCCGATAATTAGCGGCCAATGACGTTTCCAACCGAGTACCATTATAAAAGCTTCCATAGCGCAATCCAGAACGGATATTCACCACGCGTCTGTTATCACTTTGATACTTGATCTCACCATAATCAAAATAATACATACCGCTGGGAAGGGGATCGTCATCTTCGGTGAAACCAAACGGGTAAAGCAAATTAACATTCTCATGTTTGTATATTAACGATAACGTACTTGAGTTGATAAATGAAAAATTATAAGACCAATCAAAAGTTTTCGCAATCAATTCGTTTGATGTATCCGTCCAATCACCAACAAAGCTAAACCTCATCCCATGTTGATTAAGCAAAGTGTTATCAGGATAAAAAGTATAGCCAATTCTTGAATAAATGTGATTAAATCCAATGACATAAGTGGTATCCTCGAGTGCATCGTAATGATTTTTGCGCGGGATAAAACCAAAATCATTTTGATAATCATCTCCCATGCCTGAGACATTGGCATAGAAATTAAATGACTTACCATCAAATCCTGCAGTGGCACTATAAAAATGATTTTGATCGTCCTGATCTTCGGTAAAGGCCATTCCATAACCTCCTGACCCCTGCCAGTTTCCATTCTGAGATCGATAACCAAACTCGAGTCCCCCGACACTATTATAATCATCTCGTAAAAGAGGTTCATGGGTCATCAACTGACGATTATGAAAATAGCCTTTGATGACAGACCGCTGAAATACTCTTTGACGCACGGCTAACGAGGTATAATTATTACCTGGAAGTTCTTCAGATTTGGTCTGAGTATTCATAAGACTCATCCTCAAGTTTTTATTCAAATTACCACTTAATCTAGCTCCATATAGAATAGGAATAGTATTTCCCTCATCGTCTAAGCCAATTTTACGACTAAAAAAAGGACGCATGGGTGGGATTCCAAAATCATTAAATACATCACTGTTTTCAAGAAAAAAGAGTCTTCGTTCAGGAAATCGCAAATTAACCGTCGTGAGATTAGTTTGCTGCTCATCCACATCTACTTGAGAAAAATCAGGGTTTATTGTTAAATCCAAATTCAAACTAGAAGTCACTGCCACCTTAGCATCCAAGCCTCCCCTTTGACTATGACTCAGTGGATTGTTTGTTTCGAAATCTCGTCGACCATTGCCGAGTAAATAAGGAATCACTGAAATGTTTTTCTTAGTCTTAGCAGGCGCTTTATCCCAAATCAGTTTACCCGTATACCCCAAATCAATCCCTCTGAATTGGACGGGCACGGGTGACCAAACGTGATAGCTGTTATTCTTTGCATCTCCTCTTACAAAATTAACTCCCCATTCACGTTTATCCCCAAATCTCAGAGATTTGAACGGAATGGCCATTTCAACGGTCCATTTATCCTCAAAAATTTGAACTTCTGAGTACCATTTATTATCCCAAGATCCATTACTCCCACTCGAAGATCCACTACTCCCACGACGTCCCGTTTGGCCGGTCACAAGTGACTCAGACTGAACTGCTTCAGGGTTGACTGCAAAAACAAATCCATTAGTTTTTTCATTTACCGGATCAAACACCAAACCAAAAGCGTCTCCTCTCCAAAACAAAGGATTATCTCGTTTTAAAGACTGAATAATGTAAGGGCCTGGACCTATACATTCTGCTGAAACATATATAAACTCATCATCATATGTAATCCTGACCAGGGTCTTAACTTCCGAGGAAGCACGTATCCCATCTGTGGGATAACTCACCCAAAAATCAGTAGCCACAGTCGATGTTTTCCAAACCTGCTCTTCTAATGCCCCATCAATTTTGATGCTTTCAGTGGTGCGGCCAATATTTAGCTGATAAATATCTTGTAACTTCAGATTGTTTTGAGCAAACAATTCAATAAAAAAAACGCTGCTTAAGGCGAAGAAAAATAATGCACTGTGTCTTTTTTTCACGCGCTCAAATTAATGGAAATTAATATATCACGCTTATATTTTATATCAACGAACACAGAACCTATTGGAACGGTGCGAAACTATTTCTGCTTGAAAATAATTTGATCCATATTCATATCAACCTTTGTGCTATCCGCATCACTGAACAAAAAGAAAAGGGCTTTTACTTCATTACTGACCTCATTAATTTTGAAATTATATTCAACAAAGTTTTCTTCAACCCAACTTGGGCCCTTCTCAACACTAGGAATAGACAGTTCGACCAAAGGCTCTCCATCAAATCCACCATGATAAAGAGCTATTTTCCCTCCAGAAATAGGCAATATTTTGACCGCAATTTCGCCCACCCCACTCAAGTCTATATTATCAAACCCAACATATGATCCATGCCTTAAACTACTCACATAAGCAAAAGATCCACCGTTGGGTCTTTGCTGCTCCACATTTTTGAAAATATCATAATTCTCAGCCTCTAGGTAAGGAGCTCTCAAAAACTGAATTTTAGAAGCTTCTATGGCAGGAATCCCTTCATTTCCGTGATCTTCATAGCCAACAGATATAGCATATATTCCTTTATCAGTTCTACTTTGATGTTCATCTAACATAAATGTCCCAGCTACTGGCAAGCTCGATGAATTATTTTTGTCCTTCATAGAAAGGATATATTCAACCATGCTCTCTGCATCACTGGTTGATAAATCTGGATGAGCTGCCATCAAACTATGTCCCCAATTCCCATTACCCCCTTGAATAATTTTCATAGCCAACATAGAAATATTATCACTTCTCTTCTCATACCTCTCAGCAATTTGATTGAAGCTTGGTCCTATTGAAGCCGATGCCATCGCGTGACATGAACTACAATCACTCCCCTCAATCAACTGTTTACCGGCTATTGGAAGGTCAGCATTTTTATAAAATTCTTCTCCTAGGAGTGCCAGGTCATGAGCACCTGAGAGATAAGAAAAATTGATTTTCACCTCACGTGAATCTATCCTACCTGTAGACAAGGATCCATCCTCCAAATCAGCTATTTCAACCTGATAATTTCGTTGGCGCTCACCGAAGTAGAAAGATTGATTCCCTTCTAGCGTTAGTTTGATTTCTGGGGGCGCATTTCCCACATTGACATGTAAAGAAGAGAATGATGCTGCTCCTTTACGATCTGTTACTTTCAAGCCAATTTCATAAATCCCAATGGAGTCAAATGTCAAGCTAATATGCTCACCCCTAACTTCGCGACCATCACTGACAGTCCAATCATAAACTAATGTATCATTAGGATCATAATCATAGGATTGACTTGCTGAGAAGGCGGCGTTAAAGGGAGCTGATCCCTTGGTTTTCGTTGCCTGAATGACAGCGTTCGGTAACCTATTACCTCTGTTATATTCGATTTTTACAAGCTTAGCTTCAATATTATTGGCAAAGTAATTGGCACCATATTCCAATACATACATATTCCCATATTCATCAAATTCCATATCTATCGGTTTGTTGAATTTTTCATTAGGCAAAAAAGGCTCAATTTTTGTTACCTGCCATTCTTCATCAAAAGACACCACTTTTATCCAATTTCTAGCCCATTCATATATAAATAATTTACCTTCATAATAATCGGGGAAAGCAGTTTTAGAAGGAGTATTCGGCTCATAATATACTGGACCTGCCATGGCACTTCGCGATCCTTTACCTAGCATCGGCCAGGTTGTCGAAACACCATAGGGATACCAAATCATTGGTTTCCTTGCTGGGGGCAATACTTTCATCCCTGTATTATTAGGTGATTCATTCAAGGGGTGATTGGGATCTTGAGGTGCTCCCAATTCATTGGTGGCAAAATCCAACATTGGATACGCTTTATTATCAGCCTCAAAATAAGGCCATCCATAATTTCCTGGGGTTTTAGCTTGATTCCATTCATCATAACTTTGAGGTCCGAGTTCACTGTCTTTTCCTGAATCAGGACCTACATCTCCCCAATAAATGTATCCTGTCCTTTGATCTACCGTAAAGCGAAAAGGATTCCTGCAACCCATTGCATAAATTTCTGGCCTACCTTCGGTGCCGTCCGAAGAAAATAAATTACCTGTCGGAATCGTATACGATCCTTCAGCTGTTGGGGTAATTCTTAATATTTTTCCTCTGAGATCCTGTGTATTGGAGGATCCTTTTTGGGCATCAAATGGGGCTCTTCCTACTCTTTCATCCAAAGGCGAATAGCCATCTGATTCTTTGGAACTCGTATTGTCACCTGTGCTCAAGAATAAATTTCCATTAGGTCCAAACGAAATAGATCCTCCTGAATGGCAACAAGTTTCACGTTGAACAGCCACCTCAAGAATGACTTTTTCACTCTGTAATAACAGGCTATCTTGATAAGCCAAAACAAATCTTGAAAGGTTTTGTCTTGGACGCCCTCCTTTCGGGGAATAATAAATATATACCCAGTTGTTGTCCTGATAGTTTGGGTCAATAGTTAAGCCAAGCATCCCATCCTCATAATTACCCTCAGTACTTATATCAAAGGTATGCAAGAGCTTGGTCTTGCGCGTCTCAGGATCGTATACCTTGAAATTACCTTCTCGCTCGATGAACAACACACGGCCTCCTGGTAACACGGAAAGTTCCATGGGCTCATTCACATCAGCGTCTAAAATTATTTTCGTAAATCTATTGTTACTGGGTGCTTGCTTAGTCTTAACTTGATCTGGTTGGATACTCATGGCTCCTAAAGATTCATTTAATAGTTCCCTTAAATTCATTGAATCGTTAAAAAAAATAATTTTCCCTCCATCGAAATCATTCTCTTTATTCATTTGCGCTTGGTACAACCAGGGCCAATAATAGGGATTGATAGTATCAGATGGCAACAAAAGTTCACCTCCAGTTTGAACATATCGTTCAATATCCGATTGCCATTGAGGGTTGATTATTTGAGGATCTGAAAGTATAATTAAAGCTCTATTTTGCCACAACGAATCTCCTAACCTTTGACGCTTAAAATCTACGACCTCGAAATCAAAATTACTTTCTTTAATGATCCTTATCCATTCAGTTTTCAACGCACTGTACGGTCCGTCTTCCTCATAAATAACTAAAAGCTTATTCTTTCTTGATTCAATACATGACGTTGTGATAGATAGAAAAAAAGATATCCATAAAAAAGATAGAAAAATTTTCATATATAATTAATCTTTATTTTAAAAAAAACGTTCAGTAAAAATGTTTTTTTTAACAGTCTCACAAGAGGCCAAACTTATAAATACAGATGGAATTATAGGGTTCCTTTGCCGCTAATGAGGTTGAAGGAAATTGAATCTTATTAGGACTATCAGGGAAATGTTGGGTTTCTAAACAGAAGGCGCCACGATATTCATAATTTTTATCCTTTTTACCCTTCACCGTACCATCTAAAAAGTTCCCCCCATAAAACTGCATGCCTGGCTCATTGGTATATACTTCCAGCGTTCTTTCCGACACGAGTTCAACCACTCGTGCGGCAAAACTCACCATTGAATCGGACGGATTCAATACATAATTATGGTCATATCCGTGCCCATAAGTCAACTGGTCATCTACCGCATCTATTCGACTCCCAATTTGCGTAGGTGATAAAAAGTCAAAAGGAGTATTTACTACCTTTTGAATCACCCCTGTAGGTATCAACTGATCATCAATGGGTGTAAAATAATTTGCTTTAATTTGTAATAGATGATCATTCACATTCCCGTTGCCCGCTCCTTTTAAATTAAAAAAAGAATGATGCGTAAGATTAATGATGGTGGTTCGATCGGATTGTGCAAAATACTGAATACTTAACTCATTGTCATCTGTAAGTTGATACTCAACTCTCACGGTTAAATTCCCGGGATAACCCTCCTCCATATGTGGTGAAACATAGCTTAAAAAAAGTTTGTTTTCTGTAAATAAATCCACTTTCCAAATAACGGATTCAAAGCCTTTATTTCCGCCATGCAAATGATTTTCTCCATTGTTTTTTACCAAAAGATACATGCTGTCCTCTAATACAAATCGCCCCTTTGCAATACGGTTTCCATACCGGCCGATTAACGCACCAAAATATTTTTCTTTAGATTTCTGATAGGCAGCTAGGTCATTAAACCCCAAGACGACATCCTCAAAATGACCTATTTTATCGGGCAGCCACAAGGAGACCACCCGGCCCCCATAATTGGTGATTTGAGTGGTCACTCCCCATTTATTTTTGAGCGTATATAGTTTGACTTCTTGATCATCTATAATGGTATCGAAAGTCTCAGCAGAAATCAAATTCATGGGCATTTTTTTCTCAAAAAAACACGTAGTAAAGCATCCGCTAATTGAAATTAACAAAAGGCTTACTAAATATCTTTTCATAATTTGGAATCAATAATATTTCAGTGTCTCAAGCAACTTGAACAGAGTAGTCATTCTGTCCAACCATTATCTTGGTAAATCTCTATGAATTTTTGATCCAATTCCTCAGAATCTTGATATTTTATTCTCATCTCTTTCAATTCTAATTTTAACTGAGTCACAATGCTGGCATACGCTGGATCATCGTATATATTATGTAGCTCTGATGGATCCTTCAGCCTATCATAAAGCTCCCATTCATCTACGTCGTAATAAAAATGCACCAACTTATAGGTTTTGGAGACGATACCGTAATGCCTTTTTACCATATGGACGGCAGGGTACTCATAATAATGATAATAAACGGCCTCTCGCGTCCAGGTATTTTCACTTTTCAACAAGGACAAAATACTTTCTCCTTGCATATCTCCTGGCGCTTCAATATTAGCTACCTCTAACAAAGTCTGTGCAAAGTCTAAGTTTTGAACCATTTCATCATTCGTACTTCCGGGAGCAATATGTCCAGGCCATTGGATTAAAAGTGGAGTTTTAAAAGACTCATCATATATGAATCTTTTATCAAACCAACCATGCTCTCCTAAATAAAATCCCTGATCTGAAGTATAAATAATCATCGTATTTTGATCCAATTCTGTTTCTTCAAGATAATCTAATAACCTACCAACATTGTCATCGACAGACGAAATCGTTCCTAAATAATCCTGCATGTATCTTTGATATTTCCACCGCATTTTTTCCTCCCTTGACATGCTGGGCCAATCCTGCTTGAACTCAAGGTTAATTGAATCAATAATGGGATCATACAAGGCCTTTTGAGCTTCATTTGCACGGTTGTAAGGTCCAGAAAATCCATCTACCTTGTTCCATTTCATCGCCGGTATCTCCGGTAGTACGCTACCCATTTCAGCTAAGGTTTCGGGTCTGATTTTAGTATCATGGCCATACTTCATGTGAGACAAAAGATTCATTTCAGCTTCCTTTGCCGCTGAGCCCTTCCCTTTATAATCATCGAAAAGGGTTGTGGGTTCTGGAAAATGTTTCTTACTAAATTCTTTGAATTTATCAGCACGTGGCCACCAGGGTCGGTGCGGTGCTTTGTGTAAGTACATCAACATAAACGGCTTTTCAGGATCTCTTTTCAGGTCAAGCCAATTTAGGGTAAGATCCGTAATAATATCAGTAACGTATCCTATTATAGTCGTATCTCCCTTTGGGGTAATGAAATCCGGATTGATGTAATTTCCCTGTCCGGGTAAAATCAGAAAATCATCAATCCCTTTAGGATTATTTCCAAAATGTAATTTTCCGAACATGGCCGTCTCATAGCCAGCTTGTTGGAAAAGCAATGGGAACGTAATGTTGGTGGTATCAAAAGGCATTCGGTTATCTATTTTTCCATTCAAATGTGTATGCTTACCAGTCAAGATGGTGGCTCTCGAAGGGGCACATATTGAATTGGTAACACAAGCATTGTTAAAAAGCATTCCTTGTTGCGCGATGCGGTCAATATTGGGCGTCGCTATTAAGTTGTCCTGATAAGCACTTATGGCTTGATACGCATGATCATCAGACATGATGAAAATAATGTTAGGCCTTTCAGGTTTTTTTAACGCAACCTCCATCCTACCGCATCCCATTATAAGAATGCTGATCAGTGAGGCATAAACGCCTTTTTTAATTCTGCAATACATAATTGTAACAGTTGACTTCACCATTTAAAACACTCGCAAATAACCTCTCTAAAAATTCAGATAGAAAATCGTTTAAAGGAGGTCATTTTAGATCCTCACCCTCCGTTATTATGGAGGGGTCTATTTTCTTATTAAACACATGGAATGAGTGAAAAGTAAAAACCCAATTAAACATGATTTAAATCATGTTTAATTTGATAGCATTAAGTTAATAAATTTCACGCCAATTCAAGGAACCTAAATTAAATATTTATTTATACGAAAAAAAATTTAGAAATAGAGATAAAAAGGAGCACATAAAGAAGGGGTCGAAAAATGAAATTTTTACAAAAAAAAATTGACTTTTGATAGGCCCAATCAGTCAAATAATCAACTTTTTTTGGCTTCTAAAAGATTTTTTATACGATTTCTATAAAAAGTTATGGCATTTGCTTTAAAATAACTATTTTTGTGTAAATTAATACAAATAATTATGAGTAACGGTATAGTAAAATTTTTTAATAACACCAAAGGATTTGGATTCATAACGCCTGATGAAGGTGGGAAAGATGTGTTTGTTCACCAAACAGGTCTAACAGAAGAAATTCGTGAAGGCGACAAAGTAAGCTACGATGTGCAAGATGGCCAAAAAGGTTTGAATGCGGTCAACGTCAAAGTTTCCTAAGCAGTTTTCTCAAAATACTTTGCAAGCCTGTCAATTTATGACAGGCTTTTTTTATGCCCTTTGTATGGTGGGCACTTCCTTATTTTAATGCGTATGCAGGTATCTAACTGGTTATGAACCTTTTTATTCAATACTTGGTTGCATCCAAAAAACACCCTATGAAAATCACGCTTAAGCTTGCTGCTCTCTATAATCTCTGTTGGGGTTTATGGGTAGTATTAAGTCCTAACCAATTTTTCAACCTGGTAGGCATAGAGCCACTCAATCATCCTATGGTGTGGCAAGGCATGGGTATGGTCATTGGTGTTTATGGTATTGGTTATTGGTTGGCCTCTTATGATCCCATTAGACATTGGCCGATTGTTTTTGTTGGTTTTTTGGGGAAAGTATTTGGGCCTCTTGGATTTTTCATTAATTACTTTCAAGACAATGTTCCTTTTGAATTTATATATACCTTAATTACCAATGATTTCATATGGTGGGCTCCTTTTTTTCATATTTTGAAAATGGCTTATAAAGAATCTCATTGAAACGTTTAGCATGATAAAAATACATCTCCTATTAAAATACAGTTGCTCCCTATTCTACCTCTCGGCAGGAATGAATCACTTTATAGATGCGGATTTTTATTATGGACTAATTCCTGATTATCTCCCCTACCCTTATTGGATTAATATAGTGAGTGGCCTCTTAGAAATCATGCTCTCTTTACTCCTCCTTTTCCCTAAATATCAAAAAATGGGAGCTTTAGGTATTGTCCTATTATTAATCTGTTTCATCCCCTCACATATTTATTTCATTCAAATCGGGTCTTGCGTAACGGATGGACTCTGTGTAGCTCCATGGATGGGTTGGTTGAGACTGATCATCGTTCACCCATTATTGATTTTTTGGGCTTGGAATGTGGGTAAATTAAACTTACGTTTCACCCAATGAGCATTCTATTAATCCGCCTACTGTTTGACTTCGGATTATTGGTTTTAATTTGGTTGGTCCAACTGGTCATCTATCCAAGTTTTCTCTTTTATGAGAGCGGAAACCTTAAACGTTGGCATAAAGAATATACGCAAAAAATCACTTATGTCGTACTCCCTTTGATGATGGGGCAATTGATAATTATTACCGTACACCTCTTTAATAATTTTTCTACTTTTATCTTAGGATCATTTTTAATGATTATTGCACTTTGGGTAATGACTTTTTTGATTTTTGTCCCCCTGCACAGCAAAATCTCAAATAATGAAAATAATCTATCTATTATACATCAATTGATCCGCTTAAACTGGATAAGAACCCTACTTTGGAGTGGGTTATTTGTTTCAAGTCTCTTATATTACCTAACGCATTAACTCACGAAGGTCACTTGATATCACCGTGCACTTAACTCATTTTAATTATTAAAGAAAATGATCTTAACTCATAAAAACACCCTCCTAATTTCATTTATCAGCCTCACCATTCTTCTAATACTATATATCATGAGCTTTAATGGATTTTTTGGCCCCCATTCTATAGGAACTACCAGTACAAGTACGACACCTCTTATTGTGCCTAAAGGATTTGCTTTTTCCATTTGGGCCCTTATATACACGGGCCTCATTACTTTCCCTATTTATCAATTCATCAAAAAAAAAGAGGCCCCTCAATGGCGTACATTGCGTGTTTGGTATAGCATCAATGTTATTTTAAATGGCTTTTGGCTAGTTTGTGCCTCTTATGATTGGCTTTGGATTACAGTCATTATCATTCTGATGATGCTGCTTTCTCTCATTAAAATCGATCATCAAATTCGTACTATGAAAAATGACGGGATCAAAATTAATTATTGGATGGAATCTTTCGCCTTCAGTATTTACTTTGGATGGGTTACCTTGGCTACGGTGCTCAACATGGCGGCGGCTCTCAAATTTTATGAATGGAATGCGTGGAAAATTTCTGAGCTTTATTGGTCCCTCCTTATTTTATCTGTCACCGGAATCATTATCATTAGACTATTTCGCTGGTACCGCGACCAAGCCTTCATTGCTGTAGGAGTTTGGGGTTTTTGGGCAATTGCCCTTCGACATTGGGAAGGTCTACCCATGTTGGCTTACTTTTCGTTAGGAATCATGATCTCCTTTATTCTTTTGATCATCAACCAAATGGCTAAGACCCAAAGAAATGGTTCCGGACTGATCTCAAATAAGGAAAATGATGGGTGACGAATGTATTTATTAACCCTCTTGTTAGGCCACTTCTAATTTCGGACGGCCAAGTGCAAATAGCATTTTCTTATGATTGATCAAGGCTTTTCTAAACGAGCCATAATTATGATAAGGGATACCAAACTCTTTCGCTGTTTGCTCAACAATAGGGGCTAATTTCGCATAATGTACATGGCATATATTAGGATATAGATGATGCTCTATTTGATAATTAAGGCCCCCTACGAACCATGAGAAGATTCTGTTATTTCCTGCAAAATTACAGGTTGTCTTGAGCTGATGAGCCATCCAATTGTCGGGGATCAGATCATCTTCAGCTATGGGGTACTCATTGACCTCCATAACATGTGCTGGCTGAAAAACGGATCCTAAAATCAATCCAGCTACGTAATGCATAATAAAAAATCCTACGAATATCTCCAAAAAGCTAAAAGGAGTAAATATTAACGGAAGTACCATTATATAAGCATAGTAGCACAACTTACTGATCACTAACCATGCCCAAGCCTTAGGTATAGAAACGTACTTTGCTAAGATTCCCGATTTTTGATATCCTACCATTTGAGCAAAATCTTTAAAGACGATCCATGAAAAAGACATCAGCCCGTACAAAAGCCATGCATAAATATGTTGGTATTTATGGAAAGACCTTAATTCGGCATGCGGCGTAAACCTTAGGATAAATCTCGGCCGAATGTCTTCATCATGCGTATCTATATTGGTATAGGAATGATGAAATACGTTGTGTTGTATTTTCCAATTGGTCGCATTTCCTCCAATAACATTTAAACTATAGCCTATGATTTTATTGACCAATGGATTTTTTGAGTAGGATCCATGATTGGCGTCATGCATGACAGATAAGCCAATGCCCGCTACCCCAAGGCCCGTAATAAAATAGCACCCATACATCACCCATACATTGACTGCACTGTATACAAACGAATAAGGAATTAAGAGTAAACAAAACATGAAAGCGGTCTTGATAAACATCATTGAATTGGCATTCCTACCTTTCCCAGATAACTTAAAATATGCGTTAACTCTTTTATTTAAGGTGGTGGCAAATTCTTTATCTATGGAATTTTTAAACCGCAATATTGACTGAGCACTTTTGTATATTGGCATTTGTTATAAACTAGATGGTTTGAGATAAACATGCGATCTGTAGGTTAGTAATGTGGAAGATAATTTAATTTACGTTGCCATTTTAGATAAAAATCAAGAAAATGCAGTTCTACGATAAAATTCCTGCCAGTCGAAACCAATAACTGGCTAATTCACTTGATTTAAGAGGAACAAAGTAGCCGTTAGAGTACTACAAACTCCCCTAATAAATTAATTCTAAATCGATGGTATTTACTGCGCTTAGATTTGGTCAATAACAGCATTTCCGTACCTGCCTTAGGAACGTTTGTCGCTATTAATTTACCATTATAAAGAGAAGATATACTAGGTACAATAGTATGGCCAACTACATGTAATTTAGCTTTGTTATTGAGCAGGATTTCATCCAAATAGGAACCCAGGGTATCTGTCTGAACATAACCTCTAAACCAAAAGGGCCCGAAAGAATCATACAGATAATCTTTTTGCTTCTCACGCTCAACTTGGGAAAAGCTCACCGAATCAAAAGGTTGTTCCATCAAATGAGAAAATAGAGGGCCTTGAGTGTACTCATAAACCCGATCGTTAAATGATTTCAATGATGACCCAGTGATAATGCCCCCATGCGCAAATAAAATCCCATCAATTTTAAGTGCTGCGGGCTTGGTTGAAAGCCAGCGCCCTAGAACTGATCGAGTGGGGTGATAAAGCTGTTGATAGCTCACTTGATGCATATTAGCTACCTGCTGCTCTTTTGCGGAGACATAGCGAAGATCATTTGACATAACCATGATTTCGTGATTCCCTAAAATAAGGTGAATTTGACCGCCATGCTGGGCCGCTGACTGCTCTAATTCGTAGATAAACCAGGTGAGCCGTAAAGCATCCATACCTCGATCTAATATATCCCCTAAAAAAACCAAATGTGCACTCTCTCCAATCCATTGATGATTTTCATCTATCAATTTTGAGTTTTGAAGGATTTGTACCACTTCTTCAAAATTACCATGCGTGTCTCCTAAAACAAATACCGAATCCACCCCTTTGAATTCATACGCATCTCTTTCATGAGTTGGAACAATCGTAATTTGCCCATTACCCCCCGAAGGACTTCCAAAATCTATATCCATTGGTTGGTCGTGCATAGGAATTCGAACCTTATGAATAATTGACTTATGGGTGCTGAATGAACCCAGCTCTTCTTTCCCTGCATGGGTAATTAAATAGCCTTCCTCAGGCGCGGAGGTCAACCAACGTACTTGATAATGATCCCCTTCTATCGAAACATATAATCCGTATTTTCCATCAAAATGATATTTCTGTGGGATATTGTTGACGTTAGAATCAACAAAAAATGAAAGTGCTAAAAAGTAAAAGGATACAAATAGATTGAAGACAAAAATCATGATGAATTAGTTTCAATCAAAAAACATGATTATGCTTCGCCCTACAAACTTCTAGTATCTGCCTTTTTGCTTTCTTGGGGTTATTGATGATATCATAAAATTGATCAAAATATTTCAAAGTAGACTTTTTGAACCTATCATCGACATGACTTGAGTTTTTATACAGCGCATAGATATCATCTTTTTTATCATTAAAAATTTGAAAGATTTTCTCATAACTGCCCGGCTGCCTACAAAGTCCCCTAAAAAGTCGTTGTCTTACACTCGTGATTTGTAAAGCCTCCGCGGGCTGAGCATAAGTAGTCATAATTGCTCCTGCATAATCAAAATCATAAGGCACCGGAATCGGTAATCGATTCGTAGAATCATCTGCGATCAATTTCATATTGTGCTTAGCGCCCACGCCCCAATCTGTATTTCCTATCATGAACTCAAATAAAATCATTAAATCCAAGGCATTGTGTTCACACATATCTTGATTTCTAACTGACTTTTCAGATACAATTTTTCCTCTTCGCTCGGCCAATATTTCATCTTCTTCTATCAAAAAAGCATATTTAGTAAATGGATCTCTATTTCCACCAGTATCCACATAGGTAACTCTCAACAATCTCACCCTAAAACTGTTCTCTGTTAATATATTGTAATGCTTGTAAGTCAAATACTCTTGAGCAACATAATCATCAAAGCCTTTATTGTATTGACAATGGGCTACGAGTTTAAGCTTGTCTTGCCCAGTAAATATATTATCATAATTCCCCTTCTTTTTGAAGTTTAATTGAAGGGGTGGAAACTTGCAAACCTCTGGATTGGCTCTGGTTTTTCCTCGCGTTTTAAGCATTACACTGAGTGCAACATCTGTCCCATCAACCCCTTTGTAGGTGATGGTTCCATCATGTTCTTCTCTATCTTCAATATCCTTGGTAACTGTTTCAACATCCATCGTCAGGGTTAACTCTAGGATTTCATCCTCTTGAAACAAAGAAGATTGAATCGCCCGGTCCATACGGCTTTGGGCGGATAACATCACTACTGATCCGAAGAATGTGATCAAGCCTATTAAAAAATGGGAGTTAATAAATATCTTTTTCATCGTTTATCATTTAATTTCTATTAATATTCTAAGGTATCAACATTTGGTCAATTTTATCCATATCAACCCGAATGTCATCAGAACCAAATTGGTCAAATGGATTCTCAAGTTGGGTTTGAATATTATCTAAACTTACCAAAATGATAGTATAAAGTGTGGGTATAAGATAACTAAAATAGACTGCCAATCCTGAAAAATTTGAAGCTAATAATGCAAAAGATGGCGCATATAAAACAGGAAAAACCACTAAAAAAATTTTCCCATACGCTTTCAATCCTATCGGAGTTCGATAATGAAAAATCATATGCATCTCTTCGAAAGCAATGGAAAAGCGCGTTACAAAAACGAGCATCCTAGATACCGATCTACCGTGCAGTCCTTGAGCCAATAACGTTTTTGAAAATAAACTTAACATTTTAATATTGGTATAAACTTCTTTGGCAAAGGACGCTGATTCTTCAGGATCACTCTCTAAGAAGCGTTTTAAGGAAGTAAATAAGTCAATTATTTTTTTCTTACATTCTAAAGCCTTTTTAGGATCCATATCTTTTGGATGGTCTACGGCTATTCTATAAAATCCATACATGAAGCCTTTGCAAGCCGCTAAGCTTACAAGTCCTTGTTCTCTTCTCGCATACGCCGAATTGATCGCAAATACAACAGGAAATATGATTGCAATACTCACCAATGCCAAAGGTAAATCCGCATGTATTTTGTAAGTTATGCAAATATAAGTAGCACAAATCGCTAAAAAGGTTACAAAAAAAGTTTTGAAATTAGTGATATAATAAAAATCCTTAAAAAATCTCATTTTAGGTCGTTTTTTGGCATAAATATATCAATTTTTCACAATATAATAAATTGTGGTATAACATTATTAACGCCATGCAAAAGAGTTAGAGGAAAAATATATATGACTGTTATCTAAAATTATATTGGGGATTTGAGTTCAAACTGAGTTAGTTTTGACTGTATAAAATAAATACCCTCCTTTTTCTATAGGAATTTAAAAAAAGCATAAGTCCAAATTCGAAAGCGTCCCTAAAATGTCAGCGATTATTCATATTTCCCCTTTAAGTTTTCCATGGCAAACCAAAGATCCTTTCTTGTTTTGCGCCTTTCATGAAGATACCTATCCTCCCGGCAATACAGCGTTGGGTCCCGACCCTACTTTACTCACCGGAAGAAATTTAGGACAAGATTTCCAAAGTAAAGATGGCTTCAGGATGTATCACGGTACCGTCGTGCCTGGTTTTCCAGCCCATCCGCATCGTGGTTTTGAAACAGTAACGATCGCACAAAAAGGATTAGTGGATCATTCAGACTCTCTCGGAGCTGCGGGTAGATTTGGTAATGGTGATGTACAATGGATGACTGCGGGCAAAGGAGTTCAGCATTGCGAAATGTTCCCTTTATTAAATAGATCAAAAAATAATCAATTGTTGATGTTTCAGATCTGGATCAATTTACCAAAAGCTAAAAAAATGTGTACTCCCCATTTTTCCATGCTATGGAGTGAAGAAATCCCAAAATATATCCACAATGATGATCAAAATAAAAAAACGGAAGTAACGGTGATTGCCGGAACTCTCTTCGATACGAAAGGCTTACCTCCCGCACCCGATTCTTGGGCCAATGAAACAGAGAATGGAGTTTGTATTTGGACTTTGGAAATGGAACCTTGGGCCCAATGGGTCCTGCCTGCTCATGTTGCTGACTTGAGCCGAACGCTCTATTACTTCCAGGGAAAATACGTCGAGCTGGAAAATAAAAAGCTCTTACCTAATCATGCAATAGAAATGGTAAGTGACCAATCTCTTCGTATCACCAACGGCCCAGAGACAAGTCATTTCTTGTTGCTACAAGGAAAACCTATTGACGAGCCCATCGCTCAATATGGCCCTTTTGTTATGACCCATCAATCTGAAATTCAAGAAACGATACGAGAATATCAATTAACTCAATTTGGTGGGTGGCCTTGGCCAAAACCCGATAATACCCATGCACCTATGTCGGGGAGATTCGCTAAGTATGCCAACGGTAAAATCGAAACAAGATGAGGTCTATATTTCTTATTCGATGAGGTTATTATTAACTTATGCCTAAAATACATCTCAAATGAAAATACTTACCTACCTATACACATTGCTCTTTAGTAGCTTTTTGATTGGACAAAGCTTCACAGGAGCTTGGTCATCCTCAACAGATCAAATACAATCTGTTTGGATCATGACTGCAAATCATTTTTCTATTACGCAGTATCAAACCAACCCTGCGATATTCGTTTCAACCGCTGGGGGAAGTTGGGGCACATCAGATGATCGTGTCCTCTTGAATTGGGAGTTTGATACCTCATCACCTGAAAAAGTAGGCACCCAAACCCACGTTAATTTCTTGCAAAGTGAAGATAACATTCAATGGGAAAATATTATGTGGCACAGGATCGATAATGGTCAGCCAGGTGCCTTGCAGGGTGCTTGGCTGATTACGGGGCGTGAACGAGGGGGTGTCATTTCTGAGCGTGTACCCGGCGTGAGAAGAACTATGAAAATACTCTCAGGTACTCAATTTCAATGGATTGCCTATAATATTGAAACCAAAGAATTTTTTGGTACTGGTGGGGGTAGCTACCAGACCGTAAATGGTCAGTATATTGAAAAAATAGAATATTTCTCTAGAGATAACAGTCGGGTAGGCGCGCGCCTTCAATTTGATTTTGAATTACAAGAGGGCAAATGGCATCACAGTGGCAAGAGCAGCAAAGGAAAACCTATTTATGAAATATGGTCAAAAAGAGTAGATTTAGGTATTTAACCGGCTGATTATAAAAAAGTAAATGAACTAAAAGGGAACACTTATTGACCGGTGATGCAATCATCGCTTTGATTTCCTTAACGGTGATAGAAATAATTTTAGGAATTGATAACATCATTTTCATTTCCATCATTACTGGAAAATTACCGGTTGTATCCCAAGCAAAGGCAAGAAATACGGGCCTTCTATTGGCATTGGCTTTTAGAATAATGCTTTTATTAACGATTAAGTGTATCGTCCGCTTGACGACGCCCATTGTGAACCTCCCTCTTAGGGGTGATTTACCTCACTTTGAACCCACCGTCAAGGATCTCATATTGGTAATTGACGGGACTTTTCTTATTGCCAAAAGTGTATATGAAATTCATAAAAAGCTAGAAGGTGAGGATATCATACCTGATCATATTCCACAACTTCAAACCTTTGCCGCAACGTTGGGTCAAATCGTACTGATCGATATTGTTTTTTCCTTTGATTCCATCTTAACCGCCCTAGGTCTTTCCGATCAAATTACAGTCATGACCTTAGCGGTCATTTTTGCGATGATCGTCATGCTCATTTTCTCTCAGAAAATAAGTGATTTCATCAATAACAGGCCTACGATAAAAATGCTGGCACTGGCGTTTTTAATTTTAATCGGATTGATGCTCGTGATGGAGGGCATGCACCAACATGTGAATAAAGGTTATATTTATTTTGCCATGACCTTTGCCCTAGTGATTGAGTTATTTAATGATAAACTGCGCGGTAAATCTGGCGCTCCAATTTAACTGAAAAAGAGCAAAATGATAGCGAAAATCAATGTGAGTCAGGAAAAATGAATAATTTTAACAAAAATAAATCCTCAGTTTTAAGAAGCATGGGCTAACTTAACCCGGTTTAATTTACCCTTTTGTGAAAAGCAGCCCTGGGTTATCCCTTAATTTCCCCATGAAAAAAATATTAGCCTTTTTGATTTCACTTTTTTTAGTTATTTATGTAGCCCTAGGTTGGTTTTTCTCTTCATTAATTATTGTCCCCTGGAGATCTCAACCTGACTTATCTGCGCTAAATAAATATGGAGTCGTAGCACCTATTGAAGTATTAACAGATGACAACGTTTCATTAAAGGGTTCTTATCTTAAAAATCCTAATGACAGCGTCTTTTGCGGCGCCGTCGTCTCTCATGGTTGGGGAGGAAATAGGATGGGAGGTGCTGAATACGCTCCTTATTTTTGGAAAAAAGGTTGTGATATCATACTTTATGATCATCGAGGGCATGGAGAAAGTGGTGGATCATTAGGTACTTGGAGCATCTTAGAACGCAAAGACCATCTGGCATTCTCTGAGGTCCTGATGCATAAGTCGGGGCTGACACTAGATCAAATTGGATGGATTGGAAAATCTTGGGGTGCGGCGGCGGTATTGGCAGCCAGTTCAGTCACTCCAAAAGTCGGTTTTATATTGGCTGATTCTCCTTATCGAGACATTAAATCTGCGGTAAATGAGCGGGCTTTGAGACGTTACGGAAGTTGGATCGAAATATTTTATCCCATCACCTATTTTTTAGTGCAATGGCGGGCACAATTTGATTTGGATGAGGCCAATATTGAAGCATTGGCCTCAGAAATACGCGTACCTACGTTACTCATACACTCCCAATCGGATGATCAGACGTCCTCTTGGCAGTCTGTGGATATCAATAAAAAATTAAATCATGAATATGCTATTTTTCATCATACCAATTGGGGGTCTAAGCACTGTAAAGATATGAAGGATCATCCCCAAAAATATGAGGCATTGATCGATGATTTTTTAACCGAAAAGGCCCCGAACTGGCCGCATTTCTAAAAATCTATTTGTGATTCCAACTGTTTCCTTTCAGAAGCACTTAATTTGAGTTTATCTACGACATAATTGTACGTGGGGCGAATGAGTGAAAACCACACCAAGATCCCTAAATAAATAAAAACGAAAAAATAATCCCTCAATACATAAATGGCGCCTAAGGCAGTCATGGCCGCCAGTTCCATGAACATGAACTTTTTAATATAAATATGGTAAAATGAGGATAATTTAGCTGAAACTACAGCCTCAGACATAATCGCTTTTAAGCCCTTTTTTGTCATCTTTACTGAAAAAAATAAGAGAAGAAATACCAAAGTAAAAGCAATCAATCTAACCGTCCACTTGCTTTGATCTGAGAGCAAATCAGCTTGATTCCCCTCGGCCTCCATTTCCAATAACAACCAACAAAATGGAAGAAATGAAATCGCAATGATAGCATTGAAAAATAATGAAATCTTTTGATAAAATACTACCCAGTTCTTAAACATAAAACATGTGTACTTATCTATTTAACCTCTGTTAAAAAAATAAAAAAGAGCGATTCATTCAAGAGATAGCTTCAAATCTGGTGTCAGGGCACGGCCCACGCACAACAGCGCGAACCCTTCTGCAATTTCTTCTTCAGAAAGGCCATCAGCATCTTTAATATCAACTTTTCCTAACAATACCTTGCCACGACAAGCGGTACAAAAACCACTTTTACATGAATAAGGCATGTCAATTCCAGCCAAAAGTGCTTGATCTAAAATGGGCTGGTCACCATCTATTTTCAGTTCATGGGTCGTTCCATCCAAAAGAATAGATACATTGACTTCATTTGAGCCCTTCAAATTCTCGACAAGATGCTTACCTACAAATCTTTCTATTTGAATTTGTTTGGATAGAACTCCAAATTGATCCAATCCAGACTGAATGATTTTCATCATCGGATCCGGTCCACAAATAAAATAATGGGTTTGCGCACTCACATTTAATTGCTCAAGAATGGTATGCACCATGGGCCCTGTAGGCCTACCCAGGTAATCTGCCGGTGTCATTTCATCTTCTTGTTCCAAAATATTGATCCAATGAAAATTTTGGAACTGCCTACTTAATTTATTTAAGTCTTCCTTAAATATGATATCTACAGATGATTTATTGGCGTAGACCAGTAAGACCTCTGTTTTGGGTTCCAAATGAAGGGCCGACTTAGCGATAGAATACAGGGGAGTAATCCCAGATCCACCTCCAATCAATACCAGTTGTCTTGTTTTTTCACCATCAAAACTTGTAGTAAAAGTACCCATCGGTTCCATTACTCTGAGTTTCTGACCCACTTGATAAGTATCATTGATGTGATTAGACATTACGCCATTGGCCACTCTTTTTACCATTACTGCCGGATGTGCATCTATATTGGGTGCTGAGCACAAAGAATAGGCCCGCCTGATTTTAACGCCTTTGACCTCATCAATCAGCGTAATAAATTGACCCGACTGATACGAGAAATCTTGATCTAATGTGTCAAAAACGAGATTGACAGCATCAGCTGTGATTTTGACAATTTCTTTTATTGTAAGATCCACATACCTTTCATCCACTTTTTTATTTTTTTTATCCTTTTTAAATAATCCAAAAACCATTCCTTTTAAAATCTATATTTGAAAAGCAAAGGTAATTCCATAGTATGGTGGTTACAAATCATTGGGATTCCGTATTTTTGTACCATACATTTATTTATATGAGCAAAAATCATTCTATTCACGCGATCTCACCTATAGACGGCCGCTATCACAACAAAGTACAAGTTCTCTCTAACTACTTTTCAGAATTTGCCCTCATCAAATATCGTGTGAAAGTAGAAATAGAATATTTTATAAGGCTTTGTGAACTGCCTTTACCCCAATTAAAGGATATCCATCCTGATCAATTTGATGCCTTAAGGAATATCTACAGAAATTTCACTGAAGCAGATGCCCTGAAAGTCAAAGAAATTGAAGCGGTTACCAATCACGATGTTAAAGCAGTTGAATACTTCATTAAGGAGCATTTTGATACCCTTAATTTGGTATCTTATAAAGAATTCATTCATTTTGGGTTGACCTCTCAAGACATTAATAATACCTCCATTCCCTTATCCGTTAAAGAAGCACTTTCCGAAACTATTTTACCTCTATTGGATGAATTCATGGCTTTGATAAGGCAATCTGCCGATGTATGGAAAGAGATTCCCTTACTTGCCAAAACCCATGGTCAACCAGCGTCCCCTACCAAATTGGGAAAAGAAATTGAAGTTTATCTTATCCGACTCAATGAGCAAATAAAATTATTAAAGCAGGTACCTCATGCCGCTAAATTTGGTGGGGCTACGGGTAATTTTAATGCCCACCACGTGGCATATCCTGAGATAGATTGGCATCATTTTTCACATCAATTCGTAAATGATGTCTTGGGACTTAAGAGGAGCCATCCGACAACTCAAATCGAGCATTATGACCATTTAGCAGCATTATTTGATGGACTTAAACGTATTAACACCATACTTATTGACTTAAGTAGAGACGTCTGGTCCTATGTTTCTATGGGCTATTTTAAGCAAAAAATAATGAAAAATGAGGTGGGCTCTTCTGCCATGCCTCACAAAGTGAATCCCATAGATTTTGAGAATGCAGAGGGCAACTTAGGCATGGCCAATGCCTTGTATGAATATCTCGCAGCCAAACTTCCTATATCAAGACTTCAACGAGACTTGACAGATTCTACCGTATTAAGAAATATAGGAGTCCCCATGGCACATTCGATGATTTCTTTACACTCATTGGTTAAGGGTTGGAAAAAACTAGAATGTAACGAAGAGGCTATCAAGGAGGATCTCAATCAAAATTGGGCAGTCGTCGCAGAAGCCATTCAAACGATTTTAAGAAGAGAAGCCTATCCATCTCCCTATGAGGCCTTGAAAAGCCTGACCCGTAAAAATGAAGTCATTACTGAATCCACCATCCAAGCGTTTATTGAATCTCTTGACATTTCCGAAAATATCAAAGGAGAGTTAAGGGCTATTACGCCATTCAACTACACAGGAGTGTAATTATTCTAATTTACCGGCCAATAAATATAAAACAGCCATCCGAATGGCCACGCCATTTTCTACCTGATCTAATATCAAAGCATTGTCGGCATCTGCCACGCTTGAAGTGATCTCAACACCTCGGTTAATTGGCCCTGGATGCAAAATAATGATCTCTTTATCTAGCGCGTTGATCATTTCTTTATTCACACCGTAGTACAAGCTGTATTCTCGAAGCGATGGAAAGTAAGACTTTCTCTGTCGCTCGAGTTGAATACGTAGAATATTAGCCACATCGCACCAATTCAACGCCTTTCGTATGTCTAATTCTACTTTAACACCCAAGGCACTAATGTATTTTGGCAATAAAGTGGCCGGACCACAAACCATAACTTCGGCACCCAGTTTTTGTAAGGCAAAAATATTAGATAAGGCTACCCTTGAGTGCAAGATATCCCCTACGATCACGACCTTTTTCCCTTCAATACTTCCCAAACGTTCTCGAATGGAATATGTATCTAATAAAGCTTGTGTCGGATGTTCATGCGTTCCATCTCCCGCATTCACGATCTTTGAATTAACTTTTTTGGCCAAGAAATGAGGGGCTCCCGGACTCGAATGACGAATGACAATCATATCGACCTTCATCGAAAGTATATTATTGACCGTATCTAACAACGTCTCACCCTTTTTCACTGAGCTGCTAGATGAACTGAAATTGACTACATCGGCACTTAGTCTTTTTTCTGCCAATTCAAAAGACAGTTGGGTTCTTGTCGAGTTTTCAAAAAAAATATTAGCAATGGTCACATCTCGCAGGGAGGGGACTTTTTTTATCGGTCGATTAATTACATCCTTGAAGTTATCTGCAGTTTCAAAAATTAGTTCTATTTCCTCAAGACTTAACTCCTTGATTCCTAGTAGATTGTTTTTTATCAATTGGTTCATTCAGCTTCGATATTCATTAACCATATAGAATCATCACCATTTTGTTCTTTAAGACCTACTTCGACATATTGCGAAGCCAAGGTATTGACTTGTTTACCCACATAATTAGCCTCAATGGGTAACTGCCGCGTATGTAACCGATCAATCAAGACCAATAATTCTACTTTTTTCGGCCTACCAAATGAAATCATAGCATCCATGGCGGCCCGTACAGATCTACCTGTAAATAGCACATCATCAACTAAAATCACATCTTTACCCTCAATCAAGAAAGGCACGCGCGTTTCACTGGCTTTTTTGGGAATGCCTCGCCTACGAAAATCATCTCTATGAAAAGTGGTATCTAAGTAGCCTATTTCTACATGACAGCCTTCAAGTTCTTGAATGACTTTTTGAATTCTATTGGCCAAAAATACGCCTCTAGGTTGCAGACCTAAGATTAGCGCCGAGGAAAAATCATTATGATTTTCAATAAGATGCTGACACAATCTTTGAATTGTAATTTGAAGAAGTTGGCTATCTAAGAGCAGTCGCTTTTGCATCTAAAATAATGCAAATATAAAAGATTATCCCTATTAAGTATCCTCTTTACTTACATAGTGAATTTTATTTAAGTAAAATATCTCTTTAAATGCGTTGTTCGTATTCGAAGAAGACAATATTTGTTGCTTTCCAAAAGCTAAAACAAACTGATCGTACCATGATATGACAGATTCTGTTTCGGGATTTTCCCACATCCATTTGTCCGAATCAACACCTAGCGATACAAGAATCTCAAGCTCATCCTCGGCAATCTTTTGACCCTTAAAAATTCTTGCTCTGATCTTATTTTTATTTAAGGTGTAAACTTCAAGTCTATCAAAAACCGAATGGAATGTTGCCCTTTTTTTTCCTAAACTCATAAAAAACATATCCTGCATAGGAAAGCTGTGGTCCCAAAGCATATTCCCTTCCCCATCAAAGGCCACCGCAAAGGCATGCGTATAATTAAATCCTGAATTGGAATATGGGATATGATCTAAGTTTGAACTAGGTATAAAGTTTTTAACATCTGGTTTTTGGGGATAATACACCTCTCCTGACAAAATAAACTGTCCTTTATTTTGTATCATCTCATTAATGATTACGCGATAATTTAAATTTATTTTTTTCCCCTGCTCCGTTTTTCTTTTAATTCGATCCTTTAACTTTTGCTCTTGAGCTAACCCCATAAATTCGAAAAAATGCTCAAAATAGGCAAATTCATAATATTTGAGAAAACTCCGTTGGTCTCCCGTAAACTTGGAAATGAACAAACCTTTACTCAGCCTCGTTCCATTGCTCGAAAAGCTTCCTGCCAAATAGCGTGAGTTTTCTAATGGAGCTATCACCGTTCCGTTGAGTAAATTTCTGCCTCCAGTAGCCACTCCCTTATTTTTAACTAATTGTTGATTTTCTCTCGAAAAACTATAAATGGTTAAACCCAAATTTTTTGTTCTATTTTTTTCTGCCATTATTACAGAAAAAATACCGCTCAAATCATCAATTGATATATTCACTATTTCATTTTCATTCCCATATATTCCCGGGACTACTTGAGGATTATTGCTTTTATTAAAGGTCACAACAACAGGCTTATGGTTCGTAGTACCCCCCAAAAGAATGAAATCATTTAATGCCTCAAAATGTGTTACTTCAATAGGGAAAACCGTGGATATTTTTTGCTCTTCGGAATATCCCGTATTTAGATTTATTTTAAAAACCGAAAAAAGCTCTTTTTCATACTGTTTTCTTGAAAAAAGAAGCTGTATCTGATCAAAAGAATTATCCCATCCCAATAATGTATAACCCAAGGGTACAAAAAACGGTGTTTCCCAATATACCGTCAAAGCAGTGTCTAGATGTATGAGTGACCCTACCGATTGAGTATCTCCAAATTTATTGAAATTATTGACCCACAAAATAATGCCATTCTTTGCAGCATAGATTACGTGAACGTCTTGAATCTCATTGGATATTGGCAAAATAAATTGTGCCGAATTGACCAAGTGACCATCCGTAATAGCTTGAATATCCATTTGAGCTTTCACCATTAAGGCTATTAGGAAAATGTGTATGTAAATAGCAACTCTTAGCATCTCTTATGTGCTTAAATAGACCCATACTCCCATTATTAAAACCATCGCATTGGCCATGAGTGGCAGTCTGAACTCCTGTTCGATCATTTTTACCCTATCAATAAATATAAAACTCAATACTTTTGCACTGCGTATTTATTAGATTTCATCAAAGACTAAATTAGGATGACACCATGATATCTTACTGTTTAACTTTAAGCAGTGACATCGCAATGAAAAAATCATTTAAAGTTAGTCTATCCTCATTTTGAATACCTATTTAAACTCTGAGAAAATAAAAAAGCATTTGAAATGGCTATCTTTACCCGTCAAAATAATTTTATGAAAATATTAATTCTTAGGTTTTCCTCTATTGGTGATATCATCCTAACCACTCCTGTAATTAGGGTATTAAAAACACAAATTGAGGATGTGAAAATCCATTTTGCAACCAAAAAACGATATACTAATCTACTTGAAGAAAATCCATACATAGATCGAATTCATCAATTGATAAACAAAGAAAGTGATCTAATAACTGAATTAAAAGCAGAAAAATTTGACCTCATAATTGACCTGCATCACAACTTAAGAACATGGTTAATTCAAAAAAAATTGGGAGTCAAAGCTTATAAATATGATAAACTTAATATCAAAAAATGGTTGTATACTACCCTTAAAATTGATAAATTACCTAATCTACATATCGTAGATCGATACCTGTCCGCACTGGCTCCATTGCATATCAAACCTGACACCTTAGGCTTAGATTATTTTATCCCCGAAAAAGATGAAGTTCAAAATAACTGGCTTCCCGTTACCCATCAAAATGGATACATCGCTGTCGTTATTGGAGCCACCTACTACACCAAAAGACTGCCGCTTGACCGTTTGATTGAATTGTGTGATCGCATCAACCAACCCATCATCCTACTTGGAGATGAGCACGACAAATCCATGGGTGATCAAATTTATAAATTCTTTGAAACGAAGAGCGCTCAAACACTGAGTGAGGAAGATATCGAGCTGAACCTAGGAAAAAAAGCGGTCATATTCAATGCCTGCGGCAAATTCAACTTAAATCAATCTGCTTCATTAATTAAAAATGCAAATTTTGTTTTTACACATGATACTGGGCTGATGCATGTAGCGGCTGCTTTTAAAAAGCATGTCTTTTCTATTTGGGGTAATACCACACCAAAGTTTGGCATGTATCCCTACCGGACTACCTTCGTCGTCTTTGAAAACACACAACTTAAATGTCGACCTTGTTCTAAAATTGGTTTTGAAAAATGCCCAAAAAATCACTTCAAATGCATGAACGATTTGAACTTTGATTTTTATCTGCCCATTTAAATAAATTCGTGAATCAACTTCCAAAAGAAAAATGTCTAATATCGATCAACCTTTCTTCTTTTACTCTGAAAATTTCCCAAAAATCCTGCAGAGAATCAAAGCAACACTGGTATTCAGTACCTATCAAGCAGGAAAATTGATTTTCATCAGTTCCTTAAATGGAAAAACAATCATAAAATATGCTAAAAGCTTGAAAAGGCCTATGGGTATTGCCATTGATAAAAGTAAGATGAAACTGGCCGTGGCCAGTAAAACTTCTATCCATGTCTTTGCAAGTAATAAAACTTTAGCTCTTTCTTATCCTGAGAAAAAAAGCAGATATGATCAACTTTTTATTCCGCAAGTGAAATATCACACTGGTTATTTGGATACCCATGAAATTGAGTTTGGAACGAACGATGAACTGTATTTCATCAATACCATGTTTTCCTGTATCAGTATAGTCAGTGCTGACAGACATTTTGAAATGTATTGGAAACCCAATTTTATTACTGAGGTTTTACCAGAGGACAGGTGTCATTTAAATGGTATGGCCATGAAAAATGGGAAACCTGCTTTTGTCACAATGTTTGATACCACAAATACCTATTTTGGATGGAAAAAAACACCCAAAGAAACCGGTTTACTAGTAGAAGTAGAGACTGGAAAAATTTTACTAGATCAATTGCCTATGCCGCATTCACCAGTATATTTTGATGACAAAATTTATTTTCTCCTTTCCGGAACAGGTGAAATCAAGTGTTATGATTTGAAGACTGAAAAAGTGACTCTTATTTCCAAAGTAGATAGTTTTCTAAGAGGAATGGTGGTTCATGATGACTTTTTAATAGTAGGTACTTCTAAATTGAGAGAAGAGACGACGACCTTTAAAAGGCTACCTTTTTCTGCAGAGGACAGTTATTGTGGTATTTATATTCTTAACCGTACTACGGGAAAACCTATGGGAGGTATATCTTATACAGATAATATTAGAGAAATATTTTCCTTAAAATTGTTATTCGATGTTCAAGTTCCAGGTATTTTGGTTGAGAGTGACGAATATCATGATAAATGCATCATGGCCGATCCCAATCTGAATTTTTGGATAAAGCAGAAAAAATTATAAATTTGTGATCACCAAACATTAAAACTAAATAGAAATGAAGCATAATCTCAAATATTTAGCGCCTGCAACTGCAGTAACCACTCTCTTCTTGTTAGGCTGTGGAGAAGATGAGACGACACCTGATTGTACAGGTGATGAAGCACTTTTAGGAGGCAGTTGGCAACTGTTAAAAGAAGATGGTGTAACAATTAAAGGAAAGATAGAGACCAATGATATTGGAGAAGAGTATACCTATGCGCTAGTTTATAAATTTGAGTGTGGTGGAGATTTTGAAATCAGACAAGTTTTTTCATATTCCGATGATCCATCCAATCCTGTCAATGATTTATATGAAGGTACTTGGGAGTTTGATTCAGCAGACGAAACTATCTCTATCGGCTGGACGAGTGGATTCGGAGACAGTTATGATTGGGATTTTAAAATTGATGATGTCAGTGAAACTTTATTAAAAGGTAGCTTGTACACCGAAGAGGATACTGTTCTCCAAGAATTCACCAAGCTATAATAAAATTCGCTCTAAAAAATCTGAGATGAATGATCATTTCAGGTTTTTTTGGTTTCTTACGAGACCTGTTAATTACAGATACCTAATTTGTAAAATGGGTTTTAATGAAATTTAATTCATGAAAACACTCTACATCGTTAGGCATGCTAAATCTTCATGGCATTTCAATATGCTCAAAGATCACGATCGACCCCTAGGAAGTAGAGGACGGAAACAAGTCCTAAAGATGAGCAAACACCTGGCTAAACATGTAAAACCGCCCAATCAAATCATTACTAGTACAGCCAGCAGGGCGTTTTATACAGCCTTATTCGTGACGGATGCATGGGGCATCGACGAAAATATGCTTACATTGAATGATGCCCTTTATCATGCAGATCAACGAACATTGTTAGACATTATCAGAGGCACTGGTGAAACTGATATTTTAGCCATTTTTGGTCATAATCCAGGATTGACTTCATTGATCAATTACTTTCATATAAATGGTATAGATAATTTACCTACCTGTGCGATCATGGGATTTACTTTAGATATCAAAAATTGGAGGGATCTCAATTCGGCTCGATTGAGACCTAAATTCTATTACACCCCCCGATCCATTGAGGATTATCCCCCTCCTAAAGAAGCTAACTAAATGGGACGAATTATTCCGTGTCCCAACGCCAATCACCACTAATCATTAATTTTTCTTTTAAGTTATTATCTATCATTAACTGTCTGGTAGTTTCACTGTCCATCTTCATGGCAGGTAATTTGTCCGCATCGGACAAAGCGTATAACATCATGGTTCCAAATCGGGAAGTATTGGTGATGTGAGACTCATTAACCAGATCAAAATTGTCACAATCAGAGTGATAACAATCATAAATGGACGGATCTAAATCAGAGATCACACCTAGAATCGGCACACCTTCTAACATAAACATCTGATGGTCACTATGTAATCCTGAACGGTTTGAAAAGCTTCCATCATAGGCGGTATCAATTTGCTTTAACTCCATATTCAACTCCGTAAAAAAATTCATATCAGCGATTTTTCCACCCGCATTGATGCCTTTCGGATTCCCCGACATATCTAGGTTAAACATATATTTGATTTGATCCATTGCACCTGCTTGACTGAACAAATCTACCATATATCGCGAACCAAATAATCCCTGTTCCTCTCCCATGAACAGCACAAATTTTAGGGTCCGTTTGGGTTGCAGTCCATTGGCCATAAAAGCCCTAGCAATATCCAAAACAGCAAAGGAACCAATCCCATTATCGATGGCTCCTGTCGCTAAATCCCAAGAATCTAAGTGGCCCCCCAATACAATGATTTCGTCAGGTAATGTCGATCCCCTCAAGGTAGCCACCACATTTCGCGCATTGATCAAATCAATATTATTGGTCATCTCAATTCTGGCCGTGACCGCTCGTGCTTTGAGCTTCTCTTTAAGCGCAAATCCATCTTCTTTACCTATGCATACTGCAGGTATATCCAACATTTCCCCCGTTACCGAAGCAGTACCCGTAAGTAAAACGCCACCAGCTACTTGATTAATTAGAATAACTCCCGTCGCACCATATTGAATGGCCAATGCAGTTTTTTCACTTCTGTGAAGATTATTTAAGTCGGGGTCACTGTCTGGCAAGATGGATATATAAACAAGGGCAATTTTATCTTTCACAGCCTCTGGAGAGGCCAGATAATCCATTACTAATCCATTGCCCATATCTACTACCTGACCCGACACGCTGGACACCACGGGGGAGTGTCCTAAAGTAACCACAGGTGTAATGACTTCGTCAAGACTCAATGATACATCTCCTCGTGACCAGGCTTCCACCTCGAAAGGCTGATAGGCTACATCTTCAAAGCCGTAAGATCTGAATTTTTCATACATATAAGCTTCTGCCAGCGCTCCATTAATGGAACCTGTCAAACGATGACCAATGGTCGACGTAGCTTCTCCTAATGTAGCATAAGCCTGAGCATTGGCTTTTACTTCTGTATCTATGCGCTGAAAAGTTTGAATACGCGTCTCTTGGGTGGGTGAGCAAGCGGTCAACGAGAAAATGACAAGACCTCCAAGAATTATATAGTTCTTCATAATATAAAATTTTTCTCTTTAAAGATAATCATGAAGACTTATCAGACATGGTCACCGACTTTTTTTAGACTTTTAAATTATATGAATGGTTTATTAATAAGATTGCTCACTGGAAGATTCTAAACATATGTTTTCATACTCTGCAGCCTAACCTATTTTATAAATTCCAATAAATCAAGGTAGATGAAGATCTCTCGAATATCTCCATTTGATTGTAGAAATCTATCAAATAAGTTTTTTAACCTTCCCCATGGAACTTCATCAGGCTCTGAGTTATTTTGGTGTAAAATTTATTTATACATTAGAGATCATCAGATCAATTGTTCAAAACAGGTGCCTGAGCTCTCATCTGCCGGAACGTCAAATTGATACGAGGCGTTATCACTTTTTTAGTTGGGGGTAAGCGATGCTGCCAATGATCTTGGGTCTGATCCTGCATCGTCAACAGACTTCCAGATTGAAGGAAAATAGAGACCGTTTCTTTGGTCCGAATATGCTTGAAAGCAAACTTACGTTCTGCACCAAAACTCATCGAGGCAATGACTCCGTGCTTAACCAGCTCTTTCTCTCCATCACTGTGCCATGCCATACCTTCTGTCCCAGTATGGTAAAGATTGAGTAGACATGAATTGAATTTAACCTTTGCTTTTTCTTCAGCAAGGACTTTGATCGCTTCAAGGGTAGGGGTCCAAGGCAATGCATACTTGGTTACTTTTGAGTAGGTATAAGCATACGGTACATCTCCATACCAAGCTACTTTTCGTTTGGTAATGATGCGTTTACCAAAAATAATAGCTTCATCATTTTTCCAATCAATTTCAGACCTCAGAATATCGTAATAACTGGTAGTTGCTCTAGGGTCTATTATAGGACCGTAATAATACGCACAGCCATCGTAAGGCAATTGGTTTTGTTGACTATCAATAGCAAAAAGTTCCATAGATTTAAATATTTTAAAAGCATCGTAAACGTCTTGCCTAACAACAAACATAGTTACCAAACACAACCTTGCAAAACCTTATGCCCTTTCATGGCCATTTTTATCCACTTTAACGTTAGAACGAAAGTATATTTAGAGCTTTTGTCATGAAAGTGAGCTCCACTTCTTTATAAATAAAATGATATACTTTTTTTAATGGTTTTTTTGAGCAATATTAGTTTATGCAAATTGACATCAAAAAAGCCGCTACACGGATATCGGGTCAAGTGCTCCAAACGCCTCTGTTCTATTCGAAATATTTAAGTGTACTGAACAAGGGTCAGGTCTATCTTAAACTAGAAAGTGAACAATATACAGGATCTTTTAAGGCAAGAGGTGCATTGAATAAAATATTAAGCCTTTCTTCATCCGATAAAGCCAAAGGATTGATCACTGCCTCAACGGGAAACCATGCGCAAGGATTCGCTCGAGCCCTTGAAATAGCAAATGCTAAGGGTACTATTTTTTTACCCACGAATGCCGAAGCATCTAAAGTTGAAGCATTAAAAGCCTACAAAGTTGGACTGAAATTTCATGGTACAGATGCACTGAAAACAGAATTATACGCCATGAAATTTGCAAGAGCTTCTGGGCAAACCTGGATCTCTCCCTACAATGATTCCGAGGTTATTGCTGGCCAAGGGACCTTGGCCTTAGAAATGACTTCTCAATTGGCTTCTATTGATGCTGTACTTGGCTGTATTGGTGGTGGTGGCATGATGTCCGGTGTGGCCACTTGGTTACATCAGGCGAGTCCCAAAACTAAAATTATCGGATGTCTGCCTGAGAACTCCCCAGAAATGTATCTCAGCGTTAAAAAAGGCGAAGTCGTTTTTATGGAAACTCCTTTACCAACACTCTCAGATGGATCAGCTGGAGGATTGGAATCTGACGCCATCACTTTTGATATCTGTAGAAAATTAATCCATGATTATGAACTCACTTCAGAAAGTGAAATCGGACTAGCCATAAAGTATATGGTAGATAAGCACCATAAAATTATTGAAGGTGCCGCTGGAGTGGCCTTAGCAACCTTCTTCAAAAGAGCCGCTCAATTGGAAAATCAAACGGTAGTCATCATCATTTGTGGAGGTAACATAACTACCGATAAATTAAAATCCTTACTGTGACAGTCAATAATGAACCCGATCTCACTACTGAATTCTCCGTTATGAGTAAGTATTATGTTTCGGCTGAGGACCTATTGCAAGATTCCTTACTGCCGGCAAAAAAAATGATTTGGCTATCTTCTAGGTCATATCACAGGTGTTTAGCGAGGAGGGAGCCCTATCGCTAACAATGAATGTTTTGATCCCCTGGGGGTTGAAAGTCATCACCATCCTGTCAAAATATCATCCTATACCGATATAGATCAGCAAAAAAAGCAAATCCGTGTTAAAGGATTGTCAGTCCTTCTTGACACTATCAAATTTGGTGAAAAAATAGTCATTATCGATGATGTATTGGCTACAGGACACAGTCTCACTGCATTGTTAAGAGAATTAGCAAATAAAAATATCTATTTACCGCCACAAAGATGTAAGATTGCCTACCCTTGGCACAAGCCTACACGAAATTTCTCATCTATTCAACCTGATTTTTATTTGAGAACAACGCATAATTGGTTGGTTTTCCCTCATGAATTAAAAGATTTGTCAGCCAAGGAAATTTCATTAAATAAAATATCCGTTTCAAAGATTGTTACACAAATATAGTTACCCATTCAACCATACATTTTCAATATAAAAAGATGTAATTTCAACTGATAGTTCCTCATAAAATAATTGCCTAAATTAATAAATAATTAATCTACCTTTATCAGCTAAAATATAAAAGCTTAAATTCAAATTCCACTTAATAAATGAAAATATCAAAGACGTTATGGATCCTTTTCATAGGGATGTTCATGTTTTTAAAATTGAAAGGACAGCCTAATTATTCGTTGAATTCTCATTATATCACTGAAGGAAAAAGCGCCAAGATTTCTAATAAAGCAGCCAAGAAATCTTTTAAAAAAGGGGCTTATAACCAGGGGCTTGTTCATTCTGCTCAGGCCTTGAAAAAGGCAGAAAACAAAAACCAGGTTTCTAAAGCGCAAAATTTTTTAATAAGCCATTACAACAACACAATCAACAAAAATTTACAAAAAATAACTACTTTACAAAAGAAATCTATCTCTTTTGTCAGTGATCAGACAGTAACTCAGCGTGCTGACATACTCAATATATACCGAGTCATGAATCGATATTGTGATGTTTTAAATAATCTACATCCTTACAAGTTCAAAGCGGTTAAAAGAAGAGATACCGATGTAATCATATCGATTGAGACCTATGAAAATCAAATAAATACCTCCAAAATATTGTTTGACGAAAGTCTTCAAATGGCTGCAAAAATGCATTATGAAAAAGGTACCCATTTGGCTAAACAAAATCAAAAACAAGCCCACAAAGAAGCTGCTAAACATTTTAAATGGGCTTATGAATACATACCCAATTACCTAGATGCTCGGAAAAAATATATTGATTTGAAAAAATTAGCTGTTACGAGAATGGGGTTTGCCGCATTTAAATCAGGGGGGAATTTTAGCCAAATGGGTGATCTCATTGTCAATAGTGTATTAAAAAAATTTATTGCTGATGCTAAGCAATTTGAATTCTTTGAGGTTTTAGATAGAACGCAAATGAATGCCCTGATGCTAGAATATGGCTTGAGGGAGTCTGAAATTATGGACCCTTCTGATGCGTCTAATTTTGGAAAATTACTTGGCGCAGATGTTTTATGTGTGGGAAGTATCGATCGGGCAGACGTCGATCGACAAATGGCAAAACCTTATCTTCAAGAATTCACAGAGAGGGTCATAGTTGGAAAAGAAAAATACCTCGACAAAAATGGTGAAGAACGCACGCGTTCCATAAAAGATGATGTTTCAGCTACAGCCCAAATGAATCAAAAGTTTTCTAACGCAGTTTTATCAGCAACCTATAAAATTTTTGATGTCTCAACTGGTACATTGCTTGATATGGGTGAGGTGAATGGGGAATACGAGTGGAACTATATTTGGATGTCATCCTTTCAAGGAGACAAAAGAGCCATTCCTGATGAGATGCCAATAACTGAACTCCGATTTCCTACCCAAAACGAAATGATGAAACCCGCTAATGAGTTTGCTGCTCAAACGTTATATCGGAAGATCAGTAATTATGTTCGTGAAACTTTTGAATAAGTTTAAATTTTACAAGTTTTAATGTTATCATCGAGGTGATTATAAATCCCCTTGGCTGCGCTTTTTAATTAATATCATTTTAAACAAATCAAATACAAACCGTTCATCTATCCTATCATTCTTTCATAGATCTTTAAGATGAATTACTATTAGATTTTATAGATTTATGAGTAAGTCGCTTTTTCAAATTAAGACTTGACTACATAGTTATGAAATATATACTCTTTTCTATTGGCCTCCTATGGGGAGGACACCTTTCGGGACAAGATAGATCTATTGAAATTGATAAAGTGGTCACCTCCCAACATCAAACAATCATTAAAGGTCAAAAAATAACTTTTCAAGCCACTACAGGAACGCAACCAGTTTGGGATGAGGACGGTGGAACTATTGCTGCCGTACATTATACCTATTATGAACGAACTGACATAGATCGAAAGCCTATGCGTCCTTTGATTATTTCATTTAATGGTGGACCCGGATCGGGTTCTGTTTGGATGCACTTGGCCTATACCGGGCCCTCCATCCTTAAAATTGATGACGAAGGATTTCCAGTACAACCCTATGGAATCAAAACTAATCCGTATTCCATCTTAGATATTGCTGATATTGTATTTGTCAACCCCATTAACACGGGCTTTTCCAGAATCACTGATCCTGAAACCAAACGAGAAACCTTCTTTGGAGTAAATTCCGATATTAAATATTTAGCTGAATGGCTCAATACCTTTGTTTCAAGGGCCAACAGATGGGAATCTCCAAAATACTTGATCGGAGAAAGTTATGGTACTACACGCGTTTCTGGTTTGGCCCTAGAGCTCCAAGAGGAACAATGGATGTACTTAAATGGAGTCATCTTGGTTTCACCTACAAATATTGGTATTGATCGAAGTGGGCCCGTAGATGCAGCTAATGAATTACCCTATTTTGCAGCTACGGCATGGTATCATGGGAAACTTCCTCCGGATTTACAAAAAAAAGATTTAGAAGAAATATTACCAGAGGTAGAGGCCTATACGATTGATAAATTAATACCCACCTTGGCCAAAGGAGGCTTTGTCCCTACAGAAGACAAGGAATCCGTGGCCCAACAAATGGCGCGCTACTCAGGCCTCTCGAAACAAAGTATTTTAGATCACAATCTTGCAGTCCCTACCCCATTTTTCTGGAAGGAATTACTCCGATCAGAAGGCCATACGGTGGGGCGTTTAGATTCGAGATATAAGGGTATTGACCGTATGAATGCCGGCACTAGTCCTGATTACAACTCAGAGTTGACCTCATGGTTGCATTCATTTACACCCGCTGTAAACTATTACTACAAGAATGTACTCAATTATCAAACTGACCTCAAGTATAATATGTTTGGTCCGGTACATCCCTGGGATCGATCCAATAATCAAACAGGAGAAAATCTGAGAAAAGCCATGGCCGAAAATCCCTACTTAAATGTGATGATTCAATCGGGCTTTTACGATGGTGCAACCCAATATTTCGATGCAAAATATACCATGTGGCAAATAGATCCGAGTGGTCAACTAAAAGATCGTTTTAGATTTGAAGGTTACCGATCAGGTCACATGATGTACTTGCGTAAGGAAGATTTAATCAAGGCCAACGATGACATTAGGGATTTCATAAAGCAGAGTACTCCCGCAGCAGGACAATCCGCTAAATATTGAAACTTGTCAAAAGAAAAAAGCCTTGGCCTATTCTGATGATCTATGAATCGACCTAACAGCGTTGTGAATATGCTTTTGGAATTAGAATTTCCAATAAAGCAATGCTATCAGCTTTTCTACTGGGTAAAATAGAATTATAAATTTTCAAAATTACACTTTAAATGACTGATTACTTAATCAAAATAAAAGAGCTTTTCGATTTTCACATTCAGCTCTTTAGCCATATTCATGGCTAACTCTAAACTTGGCTTATACCGATATCTTTCAATGGAAATTATAGTTTGCCGACTCACACCTACACTTTTACCAAGATCATCTTGAGTGAGGTTTTTTTTGTGTCTAAACTCTTTTAAATTATTTTTTAAAACCATCTTAAGAGGTTCTGTATAGGTATAACTGATAGATAGATTTAACAATTGACACAAATAAAAGTAGGGAAATAATTAAGAAAATGATACCTCCCGTGTTTTGTAATATTGAATTAGTTAAAAGCATTCCAATAAAAACAAATAGAGATAACTCATAGAGAAGATAACCCAATTTGTATGATTTAGAGTTAATCATATCATCTCGTTCATCTATTGTTGTTTTGGTTTTAAAAATTAGTTCAAGCACCGCATAAGCCGTCGAAAAATGAAGCACCGAAAAAATGATTATCGGTGTAATTTTCCTAATTAAATTATTGATTGAAATCAAATTATCATTTTGATTTTCGTAAAAAAGTGGCAGGAAAATGAAGCCAAATACTATTGAAAAGAAACTTCAATAAGAATTGAAGTTTCTTTTTTGGACAAAGGCATCTCAAATTTTTATTTTTGAATTAATCTTAAAACCATAATCGACAATTTTGCAAATGAAAAGGTAAAAAGGCCAAATATAGGAGATAGAATGGCTACTTTAAGTCCACCTGCAATAATCGAAGGAGCAGCTCCTCCTGTTGCTTCAATGACATCAAAAGCTGTTATTAATCCTATGAACGCTCCTAAAACACCTAAAGCTAAGCCTAAGGTTCCACTATCTCCAATGTGTTTCAACATCCTTTTTGAAGTCTCTTTATCCGTATTGAGGATTAAAAAACTTTTGACCATAAAGTAAATTGATAATAACAAACAAAGCAGAATGAGCGACATAAACAAAGCACCTCCTTCTAAAAATCTATTAAATAAAGTTGTTCCAATTAATCCTGTAATCATTGCCATCATTCTAAATATTTTAAGTTTCATTTTAATAATGTTAAGCTTGCTTTGTAATTATAGGTATTTAAATGTTAAGTAAACTTAACATTTAAATATTTTTTACGTCTCCACTGAGTTAATTTAATTTAAAAGAGCACAAGCTACCTTGATTCTGTCCAAGGATAATCCCAAAGGAACAAAAGGAGCGCTGTAGATCCATATTTAATTTTGAAAATCATAAACAGATATTAGGACTAGAATAGGGAAGAAAATGGGACCCTTTATATCAGTTGAAACTACTATTTCTCATGATTTTCATCTATTGACCAGCATTAAGTGATCGAATAGAAAGGCTTTGGGCTACAAAATTTATCGGAGTGAATCAATGAATAATTGATCACGTAGGATTTCGGCGACCCACAATGCATATTGTTGTGCCGATGGGTGCAATCGATCTGCTGCCACCAAAGCAGTATCTGACAACCCTTGTTCTGAAATAGCGGTAATATCAAAATACCAAATTCCTTTGTCATTTGTAATACTTTTGTTGATCTGGTTATACGCAGCTATTTCAGTCGTGATTCCTTCTCTATTCAAAACACCGAAAGGAGTATATCCATAATTGGGGATCGATAAAACAAATACTCTTTCTTTATCTCCACCAACTCTCTCAATGGCTAGGCTGAGTAATTCCTCAAATGCTGGCTCGTAACTGGCAGCTGTTTTTCCTTGGTATTGATCATTGACCCCAATGAGTAAGGAAACTAAATCGTAATCAAACTTATCATGCGTCGCCAAGGCTGCTTTAAGCTCATCTGTACGCCAACCCGTCTGGGCTATGATCGTAGCTGAATCCAAATAAATTTCCTGCCCCTCAAGAGAATCTATGAGTTGATTGGGCCACCTACCAGATGACTCAACACTTTCTCCGATGGTGTAACTATCTCCTAGCGCAAGATAAGAAAAGGATGGAGTAGCCTGATCCAGCAACATTATCTTTTGATCTTGATTATATGCAGTCATATCTCCAGTAGTCGTACAACTGCATAAAAAAAGCAGTTGGAAAAAAATTGATTTAAATCCTTTTCATCTCCTCATAAATTTAGCCACTAAAATGAATAATTTAAGTCATACCCAAAAAAAACGGTCTATCTATCCCTTTCAAATCATTGATTTTAAATGAAGTAATTACAACAATCATATGGTCCTCAAAGAATGGCAAAAGCAGATGCCGACTATGCCATGCATACTCCAAACACTACAAAAAAAATTATTAAACCAGCGGGTGAATGGAATACCACAAAAATTATTTTTACTCCCGAAAGAGTAGAGCATTGGCTCAATGGTGTAAAAATTACTCTCTTTTATTCCCTAGAGTGAGGATTGGTATGATCGAAAAAATAAGGGTAAATGGAAAGATCGCCCCAATTATGGTAAATTCAAATCCGGATATATTGGACTTCAAGACCATGACAACCCTATTTGGTTTAAAAACATAAAAATAAAAAAACTTTAATCTGATCTCTATGAAAATGAACAAACGCCAATTTCTAAAAAGTACGGCAGCCCTATCTTCACTAACCCTACTATCTGGTTGTGATTGGGAGACTTCTGAAAAAAAAGGCTTCAAACAGCTCATATAGGCGTGGGCAATATGGGTGGAGAGAATCTAAAGGCTATCTCATCGTATGAAATGGTTGATGTAGTAACCCTATGCGATGTAGATTCAAATAACTTGTCTGCTGCAGCTTATTTGCATCCCAAGGCCAAGCGCTTCACTGACTATCGAGATCTTTTCAAAGAAATAAAAGATCAAATCGATGCGGTAATTGTCTCCACGCCGGATCATCCCCATGCTCCAGCTCCTATGATGGCCATGAACCATGACAAACCTGCGTATTGCCAAAAGCCTCTTACGCATCATGCGACTGATGATCGGGCGATGAATCAATTAGCGGCTGATAAAAACCACATGACCCAAATGGGCATTCAAGTACATTCTTTCTATGACTTTAAATTAGCGACTTGACTCATTTAATCAGGGATCATCGGAAAAGTAAGTACCGTTCGAGCATAGTCTCCTAAAAATTAGGGATATGATGGTCCTGAACCGGAAGGTAGCGACCCAATCCCGGGACATTTAGATTGGAATTTGTGGCTCGGAACCCAAGGACAGGCCCTTTAAAAAAGAAGTTTACCATCCAGGTAACTGGCGTAAACTATTAGATTATAGATGCGGTACCCTAGGTGATATGGGAGTACATATTTTTGATACCCCTTACAATGTATTGGCTTTGGACGTTCCGTTAACTATCAACAACAATTGCCGCCCAACTACCGGTTTCGGTTATTCTGAAGCAAATACCTTAACTTATGAATTCCCACAAACACTGTATACGACCGAAACCATCAAATGGTCTTGGTATGATGGACCCAATACTCCAGAAATGCACAGTGATTTGGAATTACCCGATGGTGCCACACTACCTGATCAAGGAGCCATGTTTATGGGAGAAAAAGACAAATTATTGTTGCCCCATTTTATGGAATTACCTCTACTTATTGTAGATGGGACCTATGTGGAAATTGATCAAGATTTAATTGATAGCTTTCAGCTGGGTACCCCTATCAGAGATTTTGAGGTATAAGGCAATATGCATTACCACCAATTTGTAAATGCTTGTTTGGAGAATTCGACAACCACCACACCGTTTTCTTACTGAGCCAAACTGACTGAAACAATACTGCTAGGGGTTATTGCACGCAGATTTTCCAATGAAACCCTGCATTGAGATAGCCAAAAAGCCAACTTTTCTGAATTAAAAGCCAATACTTATTTAGACGGTTCATATCGGACCTTATAAATTATTTAGATTGGAATAAAATAAAAAATCCCTTTTTCTTGATTTAAAAAAGGGACTTTTAAATATTAATTTAATAAGTTACCATTATAGTAAGCCACTTGACTGGTGATCTTTCCTGCCTTATTGAAGTTATGGCTCAAGTGCATGAAAATAACAACTTCCGCGTCGGTGGCCTTGTTTTTAAAACGAAAGTTCCACCAAGATAAAACCGTGGATCCATCCCCATTGTAAGACAAATAATCAGGATACCCATATTCATCCATACTTATAATTTCGAATGAAGTTAATAAATTTTCTACTTGAGTACGTTCTTCTGCTTTCGAATGACTTTCGCCTCTTGGCGCATTGATGTCACTGAATTGTGCATTATCGTCAAATTGCTCATAAACTAAATCTAAGTCTCCGAGCTCAAAAGCCGAAATCATGGTTCTGACCGTATTTATGTAGGCATGATCTTTATAAATAGTGCCATTCTCAATAGTATTGAATGTATCCCAATATTTTTGAAAAATAGCTGTATTCGCACGGATAATCATCATACGGATTTGACTCCCATCTTTACTTAAAACAAAAGATCTATCTACCGGGGTTTCTATTTTGAATCCTGTCTCTTTGTCTACACCATAAAAAACATCCCAAGTATCTATCCAAGTACCTGACTCCTTATACTCCAACGCATCAGGATAAGATTTTCCTCGCTTGGTAATCTTAAAGCCTTTGAGCTGGCTGCTCCAATAAGTAGATTCTGCAATCAGTCCCTGCTTATCTTTGCCCTTAGCGTCTTTGTTGGTTGTTAAACCATTATAAGATTTAAAGTCATCGGTAAGAAGGACCTCAAGAGTTGCTTTATCTCCAGCCACATAGGCCTCGGTGAATTTATGCATGAGCTCAATTCCTGGATGCTCATCGAAGATTTTACCATTACTATTTTTTTGAGCCGTCACTGCTGTCGCAAGCATTAATATGGTGGCCATCGTCATTAGGATTTTATTTTTCATATTCAGTTTTTTGTTTAAAATTAGTCTTATTAATTATTCAAAATATCAAACAAATATGGGGAAATACAGGAGAAAAATAGGCAGATGCCTCTGAATATTCGAAGCATAGCATCCTTGTTTTATACGCTACTAAATTATTATTCAATTACTATCTATTTTGAAAACACAAAAAAGAATTACTTTAGAGCATTAACTACTACTCAAATCACTCATTCTGAGAAATAGATGACCATGGGCCAAAAAAGAAGATTGCCAGCAGAATGGGAGCGCCAAAGTTTTATTCAATTCACTTTTCCTCATAAAAACAGTGATTGGGCCAATAATTATGAAAAAAACATGAGCTGCTTTGTTAATATTATTGAAAAAGTAGCTGAATTTGATCTTGCAATAGTAGGCTGTGATAATATCAAAAACACCCAAGTTTTATTCAGGAATCACACTAAATTTCCTATTCATTTTGTGAAGGTAGCTTCCAATGACAGTTGGACGAGGGATCATGGTGCCATCACGATACTGGAAGGAGATCAACCCAAATTATTAGATTTCAATTTCAATGGCTGGGGCAATAAATTTGAATCTGCCCTAGATAATAAAATCACCATTGAACTCTCTGATACCCTTTTTAAGACCCTGCCCATAGCCTCTAAAAATTTCATTTTGGAAGGAGGGTCCATAGAATCAGATGGCAGTGGCATACTCCTTACCACCACACAATGTTTGCTATCTACTACCAGAAATTCAGATATGACCCAAAGTCAAATCGAACACTTTCTCAAAAAAGAACTAGGTCTAAAAAAAATACTTTGGTTAAATCATGGCGCACTTATTGGAGATGACACTGATACGCATATAGATACCCTGGCTCGCTTTTGTGCCGTTGATACGATTGCTTATGTAACATGTAAGGATTCACAAGATGTTCATTACCAGACATTGAAACGCATGGAAGATGAGTTGAAAGAATTTAAAGACTTGTCAGGCAAAAAGTACAAGCTCGTCGCCCTTCCTATGCCCGATCCCTGCTATGACCAGAAAGGTAACAGATTACCCGCTACTTATGCCAATTTTCTATTGGTAAACGATGGCGTATTGGTCCCCATCTATGGGGTCAGACAAGATCAAGAAGCTTTAGACCGCATTCAAAATATTTTTCCAAAACGTAAGGTCGTAGGAGTTGATTGCCTCCCACTAATTCAGCAAAATGGATCCTTACATTGTATTTCCATGCAATATCCCTCCGCTGTAAAAATCATGCTGGAATAAATAAAATGACTCGTATTTAAAAATTAGATTTGTCCCTATATTATTTTAATTTTGACACCATGACTAAAATTAAAGTTGGCATTGTTCAGCAAAAATGCAGTGCTTCAAAAAAGATCAATATTGAGATGAGTATTGAGGGCATCCGCCAATGTGCTTTAAAAGGTGCACAATTGGTGGTACTACAAGAGCTACATGTCAGTAGATATTTTTGTCAGCAGGAAGCGATCGACAACTTTGACTTAGCCGAATCTTTGCCGGGTCCTATCTATAATGAGTTTGCTGAAATTGCAAAGTCATTAAATATCGTTTTGGTCACCTCTCTATTTGAAAAACGGAGCGCTGGACTCTTCCATAATACCGCCGTCGTTTTTGATAAAGATGGCCGAGAAGCAGGTAGGTATCGGAAAATGCATATTCCAGATGACCCCGGCTATTACGAAAAATTTTATTTTACCCCAGGAGATCTAGGTTTCAAGCCTATCACAACTTCCTTAGGTAAACTAGGTGTTTTAATTTGCTGGGATCAATGGTTTCCAGAAGCCGCACGATTGATGGCAATGGCTGGAGCAGACCTCTTAATTTATCCCACTGCGATTGGTTATGACCCAGAGGATACCCTTACCGAAAAATCTCAGCAGCATGACGCTTGGATGACTTCTCAACGTGCCCATGCCATAGCCAACGGTATCCCAGTGATTTCGGTTAATCGTGTTGGATTTGAAGAAGACCTGAGCCATCAAACAAAAGGCATTGATTTTTGGGGGACTAGCTTCGTTACTGGGCCTCAAGGAGAAGTACTTTGGAAAGCAGATCAAAATGAAATGACAAATCGAGTGGTGGAAATCGACCAAAATCGGACAGAAGCAGTGAGAAGGATTTGGCCATTTTTAAGAGATCGGCGCATTGATGCCTATGCTGATCTGAACAAAAGATTTATAGATTGATAGGAATAACAGTCAATAAGCTATTTCAAGGAATCGATTCTATCCATTTGATCGTTTCCCAAACTTGCACTCCCTGATTGACTCGTTGAGTACCTGCTGTAGAACGACCATTACGTATTTGATCCGAAAGTTTATGCATCATCTCGTTGACACTTTTTACTTCAATATCAGCCCTATTATAAGCCTCTGTTGGATCCTCACTTAGGTTATAAAGTTGAACATTTTTCCATTTATCAATAAGAGTGTCTTGTACGGAAAGGACCCCTTTCTGAGACCAAATACCCCCCCCACCAGATGAGGTAATTATCTTCCAATCTCCTTCAATTAAAGATAAAATTCCATTGCCTGATTGAACAATTAAATTTTCATGAATATTTGTGGGTGACCCATTTAAAAGTGGGAAAATATCAAAGCTATCAACAGCCATTGAATCATTTGGATCAAACCCAACGATCGAAGCCAAAGTAGAAAACATATCAGTTAAGGAAATCAGCGCATTGGATGTCGATGCTTCAGGGATTACTCCTGGCCATCGTGCAAAAAATGGTTCTCGATGTCCTGCCTCCCAAGAAACGGATTTCAAATCTCTAAAAATACCAGCTGAGTTGTGACCATGTGCGAGTACCGAGCCTATCTCACCAACATAATTTTTGCCATCCATATTAGTCGGGCCATTATCGCTTGTAAAAATAACCAAGGTCTGATCTGAGATGCCTAATTGGTTCAAAGTATCAAGTAACGCTCCTCTGTAATGATCTATCTCTACTACAAAATCTCCATAATTACCAGCCCCAGAACTCCCCAAAAAAAACTCAGAAGGTGCAATAGGCGTATGCGGAGCAGAAAGCGAAAAAAGTAAAAAAAAGGTTCGTTTGGATGGTTAATAGTACGGTCTGCTACATATTTAATGGCCTTTTCAGAAATTGTCGGTAATAAATCTTCATAACGCCAGCCAGGTACCATTGCCCCCGGGGCACCTGCTTTGCCCGCTTCCCACCATTTTGTAGGTAATACAGTCACTTTATCATTTTCAATAAAGGCGTGTAGCGGAAAACTCGGTACGTCATCCCCAAAATAATAATTAAACCCTAGTTCGGTAGGACCTCCAGTGATGGCTTGCTCATAATCAATATTTCTCCCATTCGCTTGAGATGAATGACCCTCCATGGTTGGCCAATGCCACCCTAAATGCCATTTACCGATACATGCGGTATGATAGCCTTTACTTTGAAGCATTTCCCCAAAAAGTGTAATCCTCCTTATAAATTAAAGGGGGATCCACAACCACGCCACTCCTGACTTTTTAGGTGACCTCCAGCTGTAATTACCGGTCAACACACTATACCGGGTAGGTGTACATACCGCCGAAGGCGCATGGGCCTGCCCCTGGGTAAAAATCATACTTTGTTGGGCCAGCTTATTAAGATTAGGAGTGTGAATTTTTGAATATTTGTTTAAGATTTCAACATCTTCATAACCAAGATCGTCTGCTAAAATGAAGATGATATTAGAGGCCTGGCTTGGTCCGGTGCGACTTCAGTAGGTTTACATTGACTGAATAGAAAAAAAATAATTAAGTAAACGAAACACTTCATTGAGTTAAAGATCAAATTTTATTTTAATAAACCTCGGTCTATAAATATGGGCATCTTCCTTAATATCAATCCAAAAATTTGGCGTGATGGTATTATAACTGATTAAAAGTTCATTGGGGCCGGACAAATTAAAATGTGCTTTAGCGTTATAACACCAGAGTCCATTTTTCATTTCAGGTGTTTCATAGATTTCGTGAATTTCTGAAAAAGGCCCCACGGGTGATGCTCCAATCCGCATGCCTATTTTATCAGACAATCCCAACACCTGAAAAATAAGGACAAACCTACCGTCTGGTAGTGGCGTGACGCTCAGTTCATTAGAGGCTGCATCAACAACTTGCTGCATAGTCTCCGAACGCACATCCCATTGTTCTCCATTCCAATAACGCCATTCCTTGAAATTTTCGAAGTCCTTTGGTTTTACTCGGGCGACAACCAAACTTTTTTTTGCACCAATACAGCCATAGACATATATATAACCATCCGGATTTGGTGCGCCGGCCCATGTGGTATTTACCAGAATACCCGAACCCAAATTTCCTTCCCCAAGACTATCAATTTTAACATGCAACGGAGTAGTCAATTGACGTTGATCCACATATGGTGGAATTGATCGATTCCCAATAGCTATAAGTGAGACGTTGGGTTCAATAAAATCATATACATTTTCTCCGGTACGCTCAATATGATAAGCAAATACATAAAGAGTATTCGACAATTCTTGATTGACGAAACCATCCCCCAACCAAAAAAAATCATCCTCGGAAGCATGCTCATTACTTGGAACAAAAAGGGAACTTGGCTGCCCAGTTGAACTGCGATAACTGAAAAAATCAAGACTATCCGCTATGGGTTGATTTCCTTTCAAATAAGCGACTGAATTATTTACCATTACAGAACTTTGATCAGGTTTATTTTCAACAACTTTGCCAATATAGGTGTCACTAAAGAATATTAACGTAGAATCATTTCCCAAATTACCCTGCCGATCTCTACCTGTAAGAGGAATGGTGAAAATTCCATCTGCACCAAACCAACCATCCTTTCTATAAAATAATTGGGTCCATTCAGGTGCTGATTCGACGGAGTAAGAAATATTCAAATCCGTTTTGACTATTTCCTTTGACTGCGGACCACAAGCGCTCAATAATCCTATTATAAATAATAATCCTATTCCATTTTTTGAAACTAAAATAGCTATAATCCTCATAATTTTAATAAAAAATTCTCATCTAATAGGCTTATTTATTGCCAATTTTCGACTTTGATGAACTTTGGACGATATAAATCCGCATTGTCAAAAAGAGACCAAAAATCAAAACTATTAATATTATAAGAGATAATTAATTCATCATTGGTTGATAATTCTGGATGCACGAATGCATTATAAGTAAATACATCGCCATCTGTCTCAGGTGTACAATATACTATTTTTTTACTGTGCCAAGGACCCATTGGGAAATCAGATTCAAATAACTGTATCTCCTTCCCAAATATAATCTGATGAGTTAATAAGTAATATTTATCGTTCTTTTTAAAAACACTGAATTGATCCGAAACCCCATCATGTATTCGATACGTTGAAGGTTCTGAAACCCATTCTGACCCGTTATAAAAGTCCCAAACTGCACTTAAATCACCACCAGGAGCACGAGCAATATGGGCATATTTATTATAACCAACGGTAGTTATTCCATAGATATAGGTATAGTCTGTGTCTTCCATCAACGTCGACCCATAAGAAATTTCAGGCGAGGGTATTTTCATGGTAAGCGATTTAAGTGTTAAATCAGGTAAAGAAAAAATAGCCAAGTCTACTTGCTTATAGGCAAATCCCCACATGCCTTCTCCCACACGTTGCATATGAGCCAGTAGCATATGTAATTCCCCATTATAGATCGTAGCATCAAAAGGCCAATACCAATCATCTGTTTGATTGGGTACGATTAACGCCTTAGGATTAGTTCTAGTACCTCCGAAAAGGGTGATGAATTCATTTTCACTTGTTAAAACAAAAGTATTATTGATCATTTTAGTTTGATTCCTAGTTCGGTCTTCATTTACTGTACCGATAAATGTGTCCCCAAACATCCACAGTACACGCCCATCAGGCAAAGGCACGGAATAAGTAGCATCGGCACCTGTCCATCCATTTTCATAACGTGTATAGATTTGATCCCATTTGCAACTTTTTGAAGTTTTTACATCCTCCCAACATGCACTGGACACAAGAATATCGGTACAAGACAAGGATTCAAGAATTAATTCGTCTCGAATCATTGGAGACATTAATCCTACCTGTGGGAATTCTTCAAGTTCATTTATGACATCCTCTTGATTCGAAATATTGACCGAATCCGAATCATAAATACCCGTATCTATTAAATTTTTATCTTGTGAAATGGTAAAAATCGGTGGCTCATCTTCACATGACATTAAGAGAAAAGCAAAAATAAAAACAATGATATTTTTCAAAATCGAGTATCTTTAGAGTGATACCTATTGCCCTCTGTGATACCCTTCCAATTATCTGTTTTGAAAGGAGCTAATGGCCACCCCTCTTTATTAAAAAGATTTAAAGTCCCAGGATTTGACGACCATGCATACCTAATAGCTACGGGCTTCTCTACTTCCTCACAAAATACCTCTATCTCGCCATTTGAAATAGTAGCCTTAGCCCAATAAAATTTTTGATCCGCACCGGCAATAGCAAATCCACGAATGTAACCATATTTGTCTCTCACCACTAGATCTTCCACTGCCTGATCGATACTCACGAATATACGATGGTCCTCAACACGATGACTTTTATAAATAGGTGATAAGATAAAGTGTCTACCATAGGCGAGATTTAAGGCCACTATTGCTGATCTTCGCCCAACTTCTACCTTATTCTTGGGATGAATATCGTCAGCATCTCCGATGTCAATGGTGACCACTCTTCCTACATGCAACAACTTCAATGCCTGGTCCTGCGCCATTCGCATTTCGGACCAAGATTGATCAACGGGTTCGGAAGCTTCTCTCAAATAGTTGGGCAGTTGTACATATAAAAAAGGCAACTCAACATCTCCAAAATGACCTCTCCAATCGACAATCATTTCAGGGAAAAGAGATTGATATTCATGAGCCCGATCCACATTACTTTCCCCTTGATACCAAAATATCCCTTTTATTTTAAGCTTGGTAAGTGGGGCAATATTGCCATTGTATAGAACCCCTGGGGATGAAAAAGGGCTCGCATTGGCTGTCAACGGAGCTTTAAAGTTATCGGCATTAATAGCCGTACCCTTTTTGTACTTCCAGTCTCCCCAAATTATTGGGTTACCCCAAAAAGCGCTGGTAGAAAAGCCCCCATTTCCACCTATATCAAAAACTCTGACTGCGATCACATTGTCCTTTGGCTGTAATCGATTGGTTTCCACATCATAATTTCGAAAATTATGGCGCCCATACGTTTCTCCTATTTTTTTACCATTAACCCATACCACGTCATAATCATCTATTTGATTCAATTGGATGCTGAATCTTGGGCGATCATATCCTTCAGGAAGATCAAAAGTCTTTCGAAACCAGACAGCACCGTCATGATCTACTAAAGTGGTATCTAATTCTTCCCAAAATCCTGAAACTTTCATCTCCAGCCAATCACTGTCATCCAATTTTTTTGCAAACCACTTTAGGTCGAGCCCTATGTCCTTCAAATAATGTTTTTTGGACCATTTTTCTTTGCCCTTTTCAAAATCAATCCTGAGCTCCTCAAATGATTTGTTATTAGATACTATTGTATTCACCTCCTCTTTAAATTGAGGAAACTTTACCAATGCATCATTCGACATCCATGCCTCAATCGAACTCGATCCTAAACTGACATTAATTAAGCCTATCGGAACGTCTATTTCGGACGATAGATTTTTTCCAAAATAATAGCTTACAGCAGAAAAATTACCCATAGTCTCCTCATCTAACAATTGCCATGTTCCTCCCTTGAGGTCTTCTTGAGGTAAATAATCCATATCAATAGATACTTTAAATAACCTTATGTTGGTCTTCAAAAAAGTTGTGTCAGTCTCTTGATAGTGAAACTGATCATTAGTCCACTCCATATTTGATTGTCCGGAGCAAATCCATAGATCTCCAATTAAAATATTCTCAAAAATTAACTCGCTTTCTCTACCTTTTACTATCAAAACATAGGGTCCACCCGCTGACATTGGAGCCAAATCAAGTGTCCATTTTCCATTTTTACCTACCTTAACTTGCTCCATCAATGGACCTAAATGGATCGATATTAACTCCAAAGGATCACCCCAACCCCATAGGGTTATGGGCTGATCTCTTTGTAAGACCATATGATTACTGAAAATTTTAGGCATCGAGACCCCACATGTGCCAGTAGTCGATAAAAGCACCCATAGAAATACCAAAATGACTGATGGTTTCACCATTTATATAAGGGATTAATTTTAAATATATCCAAATTACCATTATTATGAACGGACAGGAAATAAGGTACCTCTCCGACCCTCACCTTTTTTATGCTTCGAACCTCTCCAGAGAGAAAATTTCCCAATAAGTGGGTGGACAGAGTTTTAAAGTCACCTCTTCCAGTCCCCAAGGCTAAAATTCCTTTAGACGCATCCAAATTACCTAGAGCTACATTCATACCTGAATTATTTCCAGCTGCCATCAAATCTAAATAACCGTCATTATCAAAATCAAAAACAAGCAGGGCCTCGACACTTGACCATTGAAATGCTTTGGGAAGAGGCTTGGTTATGAAATTACCTGAGCCTTTATTTTCAAAATAACTCGAGTTTAAGGTTTGAATTTGCGTTTGATATAGAATTTTGTCCTGTTCTAATTCCATCAAATCTCGGGTCGTGAAATAGGCGTAGGTCTGATAAGAAGGACAAGCAGTTTGTAAATTTTTCAATGCTTTTAGCATAATCGACCTGCCGTAAAGGGGGAAACTCTCGAACTTACCCTCCCCTAATGCGAAAAAAGTAGTCGGAATACCGAGACAATGAGCATCACTTCCCAGACAATAGCCTAGAAGATCCATAGGATACGCTTGCGAAACATTCAATCCTGTATTTAAACCCAAATTCCCTACAACTAAGTCAATATCCCCATCATTATCAAAATCGCCCGAAGCCAAACTTCTCCAAATACCACTTGATCCCGTTATACTCCTTTTCTTAAATCCCTTACCCAGGTTATTATACAGAATCGTGACTTCCATCCATTCCCCTACCACTACTATATCAGGCCAATCATCATGGTTCATATCTACTACTTCCACATCGGTCACCATGCCCAAAGATTTCAAGTCATCAAAATCAGGACCTACTACTGAACTAAAAATACCTTTATCATTACGATAAAGCCAACTATTTGTTGGCCTGCCGTAGGCCTTTACATCAGTTTGACCTGTTCTGAACAAATCAAGATCTCCATCCCGATCAAAATCAATGGTCAAAATTTTGGAGCCTGGATCTTTAGTTTGTTCGATGCGATCCGTGGAACTTGTGAAAGTTCCGTTATCATTAATTAAGAGTTCATCTTGATAAGCCCCTTCTCTATTCAAATTCTCGATCCCACCAGAGAGGACATAAAGATCCTCATCTCCATCATTATCGCAATCAAAAAAAATAGCATCTGTTTCTTCTACAAAAGCCCTTGCTCTGACGCTTTCATCATTTCTTCCAAAAAAATCAAAAAAATTACCGTTGAATCCTTGTGACCCGGTCATATAAAAAAGTATACGACCAAAATCATCTCTACTAGACATGGCTAGCCCAGGTCCCGTATTGGAATATTTCCAAGGAAGCAAGGGATGGCTATCAAAATCATTGTAATCTAATTCTTGATGTGCTACCCTGATGGGTTGAGCTTCTACAAAAAGAAGATTTTCCTCCTCTAAGTCTCTTTTTCTAGGCATATTTTCATCATGCCTGATCTCATAGCTCCTCCCCGATTGCAACCCATACTGCCGTGAGGTGGTGTTATCATACCAATCCACCCGCAAGGAATCTGCAAGCTTACCCGCACCCAACCCAATGATCATGGTTTCTCCTACTGTTGACATATAACCTCTACTGAGGTAATATTCAAATTTCTGGACTTGTGTATCAACGTAAGCAGTAATTACACTCCCTATCCCTCTATGATTGTATTTGGGACCTTTCAATTTTATACTGATTGAATTTCCGGAAATACGATTTTCAAAAATACTTGCTTTTGCATTGGAATTATTGGTCACCAAATCAAGATCTCCATCCAAATCGAGGTCTCCATAGGCAGCGCCCGAAGAAACTCCTACAAAAGTCTCTATTCCAGATTCTTGAAAAGTTGAATCCTTCTGATTCCAAAAAATCAGATTATTAACCTCCACCGCTGATAGCTCCTTCATTAGGGCGAGATAAAGACTGTCAATCTTTTTTTGCGAGCTGAAGGTTATTCGATTTTTTCGATAGGCTATAAAATCTTGATTGGTAATATCCTTCAAGTAGCCATTGCTAATAAAAACATCCTTAAAACCATCCAAATTCAAATCGACAAACAAAGGGGCCCAACTCCAATCCGTACTGCTTATTCCAGCAAATTGCCCCAATTCACTAAAGGTGCTCGCGCGGTCGGCAGCTCCCTGATTGAGCTGTAACGTGTTTCTAGGATATTGTAATTCATAACCCATGGAAGCTGCAGCAGATTGCAAATAAGTATTCAAATTATTTGCCATCATCACCCTGGATTTTCTAGTTTTGGGCAACATATCGGCCACTAGAATATCTGGCAATTCATCGTTGTTAAAATCTGCCGCATCATTACCCATGCCATTAAAAGATTGATGCTTCAGGGCCTTATTAATTTCATTGACAAAGGTTCCATTTCCCTGATTCATATAGAGAATATCATTGGATATAAAATCATTAGAAATGTACAAATCTGGCCATCCATCAAGATTAAAATCGGAAACACCAACGCCTAATCCAAAACCCTCTACTTCAATTCCCGCCTGTGTTGAGACATCAACATATACTGGATGATCCAAAGAATCTATCCAGTCACATCTTAACAATCGATCTGTATTGGCAGCGCTACCATCAAGTTTTCTTGGAATGGGGTCATTTACGTCATTAAATTGATTGGTATGATTCAATAAATATACATCCAAATCACCATCCAAGTCATAATCCAATACAGCCGCATGGGTAGAATAATCCTCAAAATCAAGGCCATATAGAGCGGCCGATTCGGTAAAAGTCATGTCCTTATTATTTATATAGAGCAGATTCTTTCGCATTTCAGCATTTTTTTCTCCTGCGACAGATAAATATAGATCCAACCATCCATCTTGATTAAAATCTTCAACTAATGCTCCCGTACACCATGAACTCGTGCTTAACCCTGCCTCTTTGGTCACGTCTTGAAACTTAAAATTTCCCGTATTTTGATAAAGTGCATTTGACACTCTGTTACCCGTAAAAAACAAATCTTCGAGACCATCGTTATTAAAGTCACCCAAGGCCGTACCTGCCCCATTAAAAAAATACATATAATCGATAATCGAAAAGTCCGTATCCAGATCAATTTGATTATTAAATAACACGCCCGTATGATGACTTGAAAGCGCATGAATAGGCTGCTGTTTTTGAGAACAATCATGAAACCAAAAACTACTCAACAAAAGTATTATTTTATACCACTCAAGTTTTGAAATATCCATTCGTCGGTTACCGCTTTTTGTTTAGGGTAAATGTAATGCCCCGCATCCTTCATAATACCCAATTCCTTAGGTGCCTTGATTACATTATACATGCTTTGAATAGAGGTAGGAGGGCAACTTTGATCATTATACCCCCAACAATAATAGCCTGGTACTTTTAATATTCTCGCAAAATTTACGACATCATAATACTTAGAAGTCTCAATTTTATCTTCCTTAGCGTGAAATGGGGAATTATTCTTGTCAAATAAATGAGGCCATCCTCCCGCCCGGCCATTGAGATATCCTGTTAAGTCGCAAAGCGCAGGATAGTAGGAAACTAAATAATCCACTCGTTCGTCCAATGCCGCTGTGACAATGGCCAATGCACCTCCTTGACTGCCTCCACTGACACCTAAATGTTCCTGATCAAATTGTGGTAAGCTATAGATAAAATCAATCGCCTTTACACACCCCGCATAGACCCTTCGGTAATAATACAGCTCTTTATTGTCCAAATTAAATGCCCAATAATCATTCAAAGCTGCATTCCATAATTCTCCATAGATCTCATTGTGATCATTCATAACCATAGGGATTCCATGAATTCGAATGTCCAAAACAATTAATCCCTTAAGTGCATCCGCATCTTGAACCATAAAGTGAGGCCAAACCCCTGCTCCTGGGACCTTGATCAATGCGGGAAATTTTTTGCCCCCTCTGGGGACCGACAACACACCATAAATATAGCTTCCCAGTCTAAAATTTTGAAACTTAATCTGATAGACATCCAATTTTTCATCACTCAATGCTTCGATCTTGGTCATTTTAGCATTAAGCGGTATATCCTTGTTTTGCAAAAGCGTTTGCTCCCAGAATTTCTCAAAATCATCAGGCATCGTAGTTGTAGGCATTATTTGATCATTTGCAAAAGCCACGGTAGCCATGCCTTCATAAAATTTTCCTTCGGAATCAACGGTAACCTTACATCTAAGATAACCTGGTGTCTTCATCTGCTGGGGCTTAAGTTGTGCCCTCCCGTTTTCAAGATAGAGAATACCCGCATCAATAGGATCCATCTTTTCTGGCATAATTTCGTATTGTACCTTAGCCTCGATTGGATTTCCATTTTTATAAACTGATACACTAAATATTACCGATTCTCCTAGTCGATAATTCCAATCAGAATGGTCTGCAGATACGATGACCCTTACCGACGTATAACTCGGCCCCCACTGACCGTAAGCCAACGCGGTAAAAAATAAACTAATACACGCAATACTCAGTTTGATAAAACTTCCCATTGAATTTAATCCCATGTAAATTCCCTATTAACGCTTAAAAAAAGTAGGCCCTTTTCCATAATAAAAAATCAATCTATTCTCATGACGCTATTTCTCGAATGAATCATTTGGACTCATTGGTATAGGGAGCATCACTCGGATTTGAGCCTAAATTAAAATTGGGTTCACTACCTAGTTTTAAGCGCAACTCCCCTCCTTTTTGAAACTCACTGTGATAAAACCAAATTTTATTCAAAGCAATGCCATTTAGATGAACCGATTGAATGTATTTATTCTCAACCCCATTATTTTCCGTAACAATTTTAAACGTCTCGCCCCTATAATAGTCCGTGTTCAAGTGAATGATGACCTCATCAAACACAGGGCTGGTCAATTCATAAATTGGTGCGGTCGAATTATTTCCTCTTAAACTAAAGAGCCCCATAGACATCAAAGCACTTACACCTCCCATTTGTCCCTCATCTTCATCATGGCCCCCATAACCGCTTTCGGGTGTTATATCGCCATAGGCCCGCTCATTGACCTCACGTACCCAAAATTGAGTCATCCAAGGTTTCCCTATATAATTAAAAACATGGGCATTAGAGCATCCCGGCTGGTTGGCATAGCTTACATATCCATTTCCATAACCAAATACAAAATCATCATCCTTAGATTTTTCAAAAGCATAATCAAGCTTTGATGCTATGGTATCATTACCTCCCATAAGTCGTGATAGCGTCGGTATGTCATGAGAAACTTGCCAAGATCCTTGCCAAGAATTGGATTCTACCCAACCCGACATACTCAAAGGATCATCGTGCAACCATTTTCCATTCTCATCTTTTGGAAATATTAAATGCTCTCCTGATCTAAAAAGAGTGGTCCAAGTTTTAGCACGGTTATTGAAATAATTGTAATCTTTAAGTTTTCCCATTTTTTTGGCCATTTGCGCGAGCGACCAATCCTGAAACGACCATTCTAGCGTTTTACCCGCATTCCCTGGACAATAGCCATAATCAATATAGAATTGCAATTCCTCAGGGGTATCGCCCATCATTCCTCCAGGCCTATGGTTTTTATTCATTATATCAAAGGCATCTTTAGGAGATGTTTTGGTCATAAGTCCCTTTTGATAGGTACTCACCAGTAGACTGGTCGCAGGATTTCCCGTCATAATATAGGAATATCCACCTGCATTGGGGCCTCGAGGAAGTAATCCACCGTTTTTGGCATATTGAATGAGAGATGCAGAAAAATCATCAAGAATTTCTGGCCAAGCGAGCCCCCATAGAATATTAAGATTCCAATGAGTCAACCAAAGAGCATCTGAATTGTACATGTTGAACAAAGACTTTCCTGATTTGTTCATAGGAAGCATTTTTATCTTCAAATCGGCTTTTGTAAATTTCCAATCCTTCTCTCCTTGGGTATAGTCCGGATAGGTTCCCTTCACATCATTAATGATCTTACGCCCCAATAAAACATGCCATAGATCAGTATAGAATTTAATCTGTTGCTGATCGCTCCCACCTTTTACCTCTATCCGTTGTAATATTTGATTCCATTCATGCTCGGCATTTTTTTGGACCAAATCAAAATCCCAATGATCGAGTTCTGTATTAAGGTTCTCCCAAGCATTTTCTATGCTCGTATATGAAATAGCCATTTTTACCAAAATTTGATCTCCCGCCGCGACCTGATAATTAGCGGTAAGCCCAGCAGTTGGGGCATCCCAATAACTTTGCACAACTACCCCATAATCCATTGAGTCACGACGGGTCATCTGTTTAGACCCATAGATTTGAGAACTATTTTTTTGATTGCCACGTTCATTCCAGCCGCTTACAGATTCGAAAGGCTTACTGAACTCCATTACAAAAAATACTTTTACTTTTGTAGGCCCACCCCAGAGTCTTCCACCAGAATCAAAGGCGCCCTCGATTTTGGTATCGCCTACTACTTTGGCTACTGCTCCAGACATTGTCGTGCTACCCAAATAGCCCCCTAAATTGGTCAGAATAGAAGCTTGATCCGACTGAGTATAAGTCATTCTAAAAATACTAGCTCTAGTTGTTCCTGTAAATTCTACCCAAGTATCATAATCTTCTAAATAAACTCTTTGATAACCTGGATGTGCCAATTCATCATCATGACTAAAACTTGATTTCCAATGGGCTTCTCCCAAAGTAGGATCAATAGTTCCCGTGGTGGGCATCAATTGAATGCCCGACATCATCCAACCATGTACGGGACTAAAGCCCAATATCTCCATTGAATTATAATTGTAACCACCCCCATATTGGTTTTTATTACGCGTGATAGGTGCAGTAGCTACCATCCCAAAAGGCAAGGCGCCGGGCGTAAAATAAAAATACCTTCCTCGCGATGTTTCTACAAACGGATTCACCCATGAAATAAGATCCTCATAACTTTTAGATGATGGAAACACTTCAATTTCTGATAACCCCAATGCTAGACCTATGCCATCGTTAACCTCAAAACGAACCCAATCGACCTTCTTACTCTCAAAAGTAACAACTTTTGCAGCGCCATTATTGGGTAACGCATTCACTGATATGACCGACCCATCACTGAACTTTAAACGACCTCCAGCCGTATGTATATCCAAAGAAGCGCGATCATATAAAATAATTTTATCAATATTTTGAAGTGTATCCCAATCGAGCTGAATCCAAGGATACCTAATAAACCCCCAAAAAGTACCATTTCCTTCACAGGCCCATTCGCCTTTATCTGCGATTCTTATAACCCCATCAATTGCATTTTTGGCATTAAAATAATCATTAAGATTACTCGATGAGGTGACCTTGGCTTTAGGCGCAATATTTTTAGGCCCAGCAAATACGCCCCCTAAAAAAAAGAAAAAATAGAGGATTACTAAGTTGAACTTCAAAGCATTCGTCATGATTTCCATATTTCTTGAATTTCTTCTAATGTTTTTTGCTTCGTCTCTGGGATAAATATTAAAGTAAATATCAACAAAATCAAGGCATTAATCATGAAAATCCAAAAGGTAAAGGCTCCTCCAAATAAGGAAAGTAAAACAGGGAAAAATTGAGTGATTAAAACAACCCCCAGCCATAAGATAACAATACTAAACGACATAGCTGTTCCTCTTGTTTTTGTAGGGAAAATTTCAGAAATCAAAACCCAAGGAATAGGACCTAAAGAACTGGCAAAACTGGCGATGAAACCCAAAATGAATAACAACAATAGCGAGCCACTCGTGATTTCAAAATAAAAAAACATGCCCATTCCCAAAAGACAAGACACCATGCCGGATATCCCCCATATCAATAAAGTTCTGCGACCCCAATAATCTATGAATCGTATTGCCACAAGAGTAAAAAGCATATTGACGAAACCAATGATCATGGTTTGGAAAAGTGCGGATTCAGATCCAAATCCAACTTGTTTGAAGATTTCAGGAGCATAATATATTATGGCATTTATTCCCGTAACTTGTGAAAAGAGTGCCAAAACGGATCCCACTACCATCGCCTTTCGAATCCCCGGCTTAAATAGATCTAAAAAACTACCCTTTTCCTCATTAACAGCTTCTTTAATTTCTTTCAAAATTCGATGGGTTTCCTCTGGTCTATTAATTTTATTTAAAATTTTAAGGGCCTCATCAGATCTATTCTCTTTTACCAACCATCGCGGACTCTCTGGAACGAAGAAAAGAAGTATAAAAAATAAAATTGCAGGAATTCCCTCAGATCCCAACATATATCGCCATCCTAATTGAACATTCCATACCTGATCATGCGTATTGGCTATTAAATAATTGACGATATAAATGATGTTGATACCAAACACGATTGCCAATTGATAAAGGGTAACCAGCATTCCTCGAATTTTAGCAGGTGCAATTTCAGAGATATATAATGGAGATAACATGGAGGCCGAACCCACGCCAAGTCCACCTATAAATCTTGCCAACACAAACTGTGTCAAGTTGTCCGGAACTGCCGAACCCAGAGCCGATAGCGTGAATAATAGTCCTGATAATAATAAGACTTTTTTACGACCGTATTTATCACTAAGGGCACCGGAAAAAAGGGCGCCAAATACGCATCCCCAAATGGCACTTGAGGCGGCCCAACCTGTGAGCATCGGACTTAGTTCAAATTTTACTTGCAAGTATCCAATAGCCCCAGCTATGACTGCAGTGTCATAACCAAACAATAAACCACCAAAGGCAGCCACTGCACAAATAAGATAGGTGTATTTTACTTTAGATAGCTCATTCATGATTTAAATATTATTTCTTATATACGCCTTAATAGTAGCACATCGGCTTCCTATGGCATCCCCACTAGGAGAGATCACATAGGGGCCCACGGCAGCCGGTATGATGAAAGTTTCTGCAAAATGAACTTCAAAAGGTTCAAATGACTGTGTTGGACTTTCTACCAATGCACAGTTTCCTTGAATTAAATTTAATACATTCAAATTTCCCTCGGTATGGTGTGATACTTTCGTTGAAAACCAATGTCTTCGAGTTTCGATAAACTCTAACGCATGTAAGCCCGTACGCTCTTCCTTAACCTCATCAGATTCATTGATAATCTCAATAGCATTGATTAATTCGTTTTCAGCAAAATGCGTATTTCGGTCCCATTGGATCGCTTCTCTTCCATGGTCCAGATGAATCGGTCGAGGCAAACCATCAAGACCAAGTCTTCCCCAATCCCACAACTTAAATGTGAAAATATAAGGCGTCGCACTGATCTCCAAAACCATTGAATTTTTACCTGAACAATGAATGGTTCCTGCTGGTATCAGAATATGATCATGCTTTTTAACGCTAAACTTATTTACATATTTATCTGCAGGAAATACCATTTCCCCTTTTTGAGCATTTTCCAAATCCGCCATCATTGTGGTAGGGTCTATCCCATCACGTAACCCCAGATAAACATGAGCATCTTCGCCGGCATCAAGAAAGTAATAACTTTCATCTTGGGTATAGTCCATACCGAAATGTTTTTTAATATACCCTGTTAAAGGATGTACCTGTAGGCTCAAATTCCCACCGCCCATCGTGTCCAAAAAATCAAACCGTATCGGAAATTCCTTGCCGAATTGATTGACAACGTGAGTTCCCAAAAGTTTTTCTGATTGGAAAAAAACCAAATTTATAGCTGGTATTTCTATATGCTCAGTTCCAAATTTTAAAAGCAAACTATTTTCCTCAGGAACACAATCAAAACACCAAGCATAATTGCTCACTGAACGATCAAGATCACAAACCTCCTTCATCCATTGCCCACCCCAAGGGCCTGGATCAAAAAATGGTACCAAGCGAAACGGCTGTTGGACGCATTTTTCCAATCCCATCACCAAATTCTTGACAGGTAACAGTTTTGGCTTTTCATCAAGGGTCGTGTCTAGAATAAAATCCCACGAGGAAAAAGTCCCTCGCTTCATTCTATCACAAGCTCTCCAATCACAGAAATAAGCCCTTTTATACAAGCGAAAAAAATCCTCACCTACATTGCTCGAACCAACATTCCCTAAAATACCCTTCCTGAATTTCTTTTGAATTTCCCACCGCGGCATGTCCGCATAAATAAATAGATCTGGATCGAGGCACAAAAGTGAGGCCCCCACTCCTATTGCTATTTTCACGCCCTTGGCCTGATGCCACTCCTTTCTCATTTTATTGAGTTCCGAAGCATCGAAATAAACCTCCAAGTTCAAATCGTACATTCGTCCAAAAATTCTATCTTCAGTTAAAAATGGCTGTAAGAATTCATTCATCAATGTCTCTTTTCGAAATCCTCTTTCAGTGCTGAATATAATACCCTCGGAGAAGTGCAATTTCAATTTCGCAACAAGTAGGTTCATAGCTACCCCATGGTAACACTCGATTACTATCTTTTGAGGTTGATCCTCTTTTATTTTTGAAATAATACGATCCCACCCAGAAATAATTACCTCCCGCTCATCTATTACAACGACCGGAGATTTATCATAATTTGATTTGTATTTATTTGTCACGAAACAATTTAATAACCTGCATTTTGTGACCAATCCGGATGCAATTCCATCTCGAATAAAGGAATAGGAAAATAATAATTTCGCGCTGAAGGAACTGCAGTTGGCTTTACTTCAGAAACAGCATCAATGAGCCCCTCTTTTTTTACCAAATCAGCCCATCTAAGTCCTTCCCATAAAAATTCTAATTTACGTTCATGATGCAATGCTTCTACAAACGTATCATAATCTAATCCCACCAAATCGGGTAAGATATCCCTAACTTCTAGTACCTCATTTATAAGGGCTTGTCGAGCTCTTGCGCGTACCAAATTGACTGCTGAATAGGCCTCAGCTGTTGGTCCATTATTGATTTCATTCTCACATTCTGCATACATCAACAAAATATCAGCAAAACGTATGATTGGAAAGTCTACAGAGGTAGTCCCTCCATCAGATTCATTGATCTCATCCCAGAATTTGGTTACATAATATCTGTCATCTTCTTCTGTCAAGAAAACTTCTAATCGACGATCTAGTGTATCAAAATTAGTTAAAAAAGAGGATGGGACTCTATAATTTCCGGACCCACCCAAAGATGGAGGTAATAAATCTTCATTAATATTACCCAAATTATTGGCGCTTCGTGTGATCGCAAAAATGGTTTCATTATTAACATCATTTCGGTTTTTAAATAGAGAATTGACATCTGACTCCAAAGAATATGCAGTAGAATTGATTACCAACATAGCCCACGTTTTGGCTTGAGCATAATCTTGATTCAGAAAATACATACGCGATAACAATGCAGCTGCTGCATAACTATTGGGTCGACCCCAAGCACTTGAAAGCGGTAGCGAAGTCACCGCATGCTCCAAGTCGGTGACTACCTGCTGCTGTATAGACGCTTTGTTCGACTGGGGCATGAGATACGTCTCAGAATCAGAAAAGGGAGCATCAAGCATCAAGGGCACCTCATTGAAGAGACGCTGTAGTTCCATATAGACCAATCCACGAAAAAATTTAGCTTCCGCCAGAACCACGACTTTTCTAGCAGAATCCATTTCTATGCTCGGGACTTTTTCAATCACAATATTGGAAGCATAGGCGACAGCGTAGAAGCTACTCCAAACATTTTTAATTTCTGAATTACTGGATCCATATGAAGCATTTGCCAGCGTCGCAATGTCTGAAAAGTTACCCTCATACAAACCTTCATCTGACGCCAGCCCTTTTACTCTCCAGTAGGAAGCCCCGTAAGCACCTTGATCATCCAAGAGATTATAAATTGCATTGAGCGCATTTTCTGCATCCTCAGAAGTTTTATAAAAATCAATTTCATCCAAATAGGACAAATTTTCCTCTTGCAAAAAATCTTTACAACCTGTTATAAAGATTAATAAAAAAACGATGAAATAAGTTAATGAACGCATTTATAAACCTATTTTAAATCCAACTGACCATAATTTTGAACTTGGATACCCCCCAAAGTCAGCACCCATATTTTGAGCCTCAGAATTGAATAAACTCACATCAGGATTCATGCCAGAGTATTTGGTAAGAGTAAAAATATTATTACCAGAGATGAAAATATTAATGCCCTGAACCTTAATTTTTTCTAATAGACTTTTGGGTAGATTGTACCCAATTGAGAAATACTTTAACCTTAGATATGAACCATTTTCCACCAAACTTTGATCTACAATTTTACCATCGTTTGGTGTCGAAATGGGTAGATCACCTTGTTGATTTGTAGCCCTCCACATATTTTCATAGGCCTCCTCAGATATATTTCCTGTTCCATTCATATTATTCAATATGACCTTGTTAAAATTGACAATTTCATTTCCGGCTACCCCTTGAAATAAAAGTGATAAATCAAATCCATAGCGGCTCATATTCGTCGAAAAGCCATATATCAAGTCTGGAGTGACGGAACCCAATACAACTCGATCACTATGATCAATCAAACCATCTTCATTTTGATCTTTATAAGAAATCGTACCTGCCTTGGCTACTTCGCCATCAAGTGTCGCTATATCCGCACCTGCTGTTGTAACCATCCCATTAATTTCAAACCCATATATAGCTCCAATAGCCTCCCCCTCATCAAAAATCAACCAATCATTCATCCCATAAACACCAGTTCCATACAAAATTTGCGAGCTTCCTTCAGAAATTACTTTTCCTGAATTAAATGCAATGTTGGCATTGACATTCCAATCAAATTTTCCCACTTGATTTTTGAATCCTGCGGTCATCTCAATTCCTGAATTTCTGATGACTCCAGAATTAGTAACTAAACTAGCAACACCATTGTAGTAAGGCATTGGCATTTCAATAAAAGCATTGATCGTTGTTCGATTATAATATTCAAGCGAACCCATAAATCCATTTCTGACTAGGAAGTCTCCCCCTAAGTCAAATTGATTGGAGATCTCCATTTGTAATTGATCGCTGGCTATGCGAGTGGGTACAAAGGATTTTAGTTCTGTGTTTCCTAGATAGAATATGCTTTGATCCAACTGACTGAACCGCAAATAAGAGGGTATTTGTTGATTTCCCACGCGTCCCGCACCTGCGTACAAGTTGGCTCCAGATATCCAATCTACTCCCGAAAGAACCCCCGCAGCCTTTAAATCCATATTAAATCCAAGGGCAGGTAAAAAAACAAAATCTCCTCCGAATCTCGAACTCGCATCGGTCCTTAGAATTAAATTAATATCATAAGTACTTCTTAAATTGTAATCTAAATTCGCCATAGCTGCAAACGATTGGGCCTCATCCAAACTTGAACCTATAGTTTTAGTGGCTCCACTTCCTAGGGCGTAATACCCCAATTTTTCATTATCAAACCCCCTCGACTGTCCACTCAATAGTTCAACCAAAGTACCCTGTATCTCTGTTCCTATTTTTGCCTTTAGGACATTTGAACCATGGGTAACCTGATAAGATAAATATGATTGATTGAACCAATTAAAAGATTGCTGCTTGGCATTCATTCCAATTCCTCCCACTGATAGTTCAGGCTGTAGTACGGACCCGAAATATGAAAAATCTTCATTAAATATCCCGTCAACTCCCAACTGAGTATAAAAAGTAAGTCGATCAGTAATATCATATGAAATATGAGATGACCAAAACAACCTTGAAATAGTTGAGAAAGAACTGGCATATTGACTTAAAGCAATGGGATTCAAAATCTTGTGCGATGATAATAAATTTAAAGACCTTCCATCATTACCATTCATGGGTAATCCATCATTATCGACCTGATAGTTTAAAATATCTGAAGAACCTAACAAGGGTGAAAACAAGTATGCACCTGTAACCACACCAAAACCATCCGGATCATCCGTCAAAACCGAATTACTTTCAGATCGCGCCAATACCATACTAGAACTAAAAGACAACCGATCATTAGGCTGACTTGCCAGTCGCGCTTGTAAATTGTAACGCTTAAGTCCTGAGTGATTAACAATGCCTGATTGATTCAAGTAAGATCCCAACATTGAGAAAGAGGTATTGTTATTAGAAACGTTAAGATTGATTCTGTAATTTTGAATTAAGGCAGCTTTACGATACAATTGCTGCTGCCAATCAGACCCTTTTCCAAAATTACTTGGATTTGTATAAATTGGATCATTACCTTCATTGGCTCCAACGTCATTTTGGTATGCAGCAAATCCCCCCCCATCAAGTAATATGGGCAGTTTATAGGTATTTTGATAACCGGTAAAGGTCTGGATATCCACACTAAACGGTTCATTGGCTCCGTCCTTAGTTTCAATTAAAATCACCCCATTAGCCCCCCTAGAACCATATTGTGCTGTTGCAACTACATTGCTCAAAACCTTAATTTCTTTGATATTGCTAGGGTCAATTAATGATAAAAAATCTACTCCAGAACCATATATGTGGTCTGAATTATTAGCTGTATTATAGTGTGGAATCCCATTGATTACATAAAGCGGCTCAGCTCCCCCAAAAACACTACCCGAACCACGAACTCTTATAGAATAATCACTCCCTGGTGCTCCTGAAGCTTGAGTTACCCATGTCCCAGCAAACTTTCCTATGAGTAATTCATCGGGATGCAAATAATTAAATGTAGTAACAGGCAGCGAGGTTGGCTCAACCCATAACGAATCCAGTTGCCCATAAGTAAAGCAAAGAGACATCCAACTGAAACAAAATATGAATATAGTTCTCATCAGTAGCCTGGATTTTGAACGAGGTTAGGATTAACATTTATTTCCCGTTGCGGAATTGGAAATAATATATGCCTGCTCATGTCTACGATTACGCTAGGTTTTGCAAGTAATACTTTTTCTTTCAGTTTACCAGTACGCACCAGATCGAACCACCGGTGACCTTCAAACACGAATTCTTTTGTCCTTTCCAAAAGAATAGCTTCTCTAAACGCCTCTTTATTCAAAGTAATATCGAGATCATCAAGTCCTGCCCTTGATCGAACCTGATCGATCAACTCAAATGCTTCATTGGTCGGACCTGAAAGTTCATTCAACGCCTCAGCCTTCATCAATAAAAGATCTGCATAACGAAGATTGAAAAAATCACTACTCGAGCTACTTGCATTGGGCTCAGCGGCTTCATCCCAATATTTAAAAATATGTGGATCAAATGTATACGTTTCACCACTACTGCTATCGGTCCATTCCACTTTGAAGGTGACGTCTCTTCTCAGGTCTGAAGGATCAAACAAATCATAGAGATATTGAGTGGGTAATTCCCAAGACAAAGAATTTTTATTTAATTCTACTGGCAAGACCCGTACATTGAATTGGCTTGTTTCCCAAATAGCATCGTTATTAAGTGTAAAATTGACACTAAACAAAAGCTCACTATTGTTGCTATTTTCAATTTTAAAAATATCTCCAAAATTGGGCATCAACTCGTGCACTCCTGATTGAATGATCTCATTTGCCTCATCAATCGCATTTTGCCATTCCCCAAGGGTCAAATATACCTTAGTTAAATAGCCTCCCGCTGCCCCTCTGGTTGCCCTTCCCATGTCCACACCATAATATGCCCATGGCAACTGATCGCGTGCAAGCTCCAAATCAATAATTATTTGGGCATAAACCTCAGCAACAGCAGTCCTACTGATAGATATAGTAGATAAATCAACGGTTGGTTCGAGTGATAACGGAACATCTCCAAACATCCTTACCAATTCAAAATACATCAGCCCTCTAATGAAATGACATTCTCCCAAAAATCTATTTTTTAGGTCTTCATCCATTTCTATGATTGGTATTTGTTGGAGTGCAATATTAGTTACATTGATGGTCTTGTAAAGGTCTTCCCACACATCCTCTAAGTAGCCATTATTAGCATCCCAGGTAAAATTCGTCAAAGGCAATGAATATTGTGGATTATTGGCTCCTGAGGCATATCCTTCATCCGAAGCCAGCGCCTGTACAACCCAATAGTTATTAAAATAAACTCCACCAAAATCACGGTTACTGGTCCCACTCGCCATGTGATCATAAGAAGCATTGACTGCAAGCAATGCATCCTCAGCTGTTTCATAAAAGTTTTGAGGGGTCAAAAATGCCTTCGGAACCTCCTCTAATGAATCCTGACAGGTTGAAAATAAAACTATCAAAAATAACCATCCCATCGCTCTTAATCCCTGTTTTAAAGTTATATTTAAATTTTTCTGATCCATCAAAATCCTAAATTTAAGCCTACTAAAAGCATTTTAGAGTTGGGATAACCACCCAAATCTGCACCAAAATCTGTGGCCGATTGACCAAAGTGACTGACCTCTGGATCATAGCCCGAATAATTTGTTAAAGTCCATAAATTTTTACCTGTTATATACATTCTTCCGGAAGATATTTTTAGTGATTCTAAAATTTTCGCAGGAAAATCATAACCCAAACTTACGCTTCTTAACCTCAAGTAAGAACCTGATTCAACCTGGGCAGAAGAAACATGCTGACTAGGGGCCGTTGTTGTCACTTTTGGATAAATATTACTTGGATTTGTAGGAGTCCAGCGATTGGCAAAATATTCCAACGAAATATTGTTATTTGGTATTTGTCGTTCCGTCAGAAACTTGTTAAAGTTCATGATATCATTGCCCACTACTCCCTGAAAAAACAAGCTCAAGGACCAGCCTTCATAAGAGAAATTGTTATCAAGACCCACCGTAAATTGAGGTTGTGCACGTCCAATAAAAGTTCGATCCTTATCCGCCGAAATGATTCCGTCATTATTCAAATCGCGATAATAACGATTTCCTGGTTGCAGCGTCTCGCCAGCAAATTTTGGAATCGCATCCAAATTATCATCCAACTGGACAATCCCATCAAATTCATAACCATAAAATGTCCCAACTTCCTGACCTTCTACCAAAATAGCCCAACTTTCATTGGTAAAAGGACCTGCCGAATTAGGTATGGAATCTCTATCACCAAGACTCAAAATGGTATTTTTATTGGCTGAAAAATTAAAGGATGTATTCCACTTAAATTTTTTTACTAAATTATTAGAAGTAACAGAAAACTCAAATCCTTCATTTTTCAGGTCTCCTAAATTGCCTAAAACGCTACCAAAACCAGTATATAATGGCACCAAAGTGGTAAGTAATAAGTCTGTAGTTCGTTTACTATAAACATCGGTGTTAATGTTGACTCTTGCGTCAAAAAAAGAAAGATCCAATCCAATGTTCAACTGGGAGGTTGATTCCCATTTTAGGTCAGCATTAGATAGAAAAAAAGGCTCATAACCAAAAGCCAAAGATTCACTAAAAGATGTCACATTGTTAATCAAAGGGGATAAGGAGGTGTAAGGTCCAATGGATTCATTGCCCACCACCCCATACCCTATCCTTAACTTGAAATCATCAAAAAAATGAAGCGCTTGGATAAAGTTTTCATCGCTAATTCGCCATGCCAAAGATCCCGATGGGAAAAATCCCCATTTTTCATTAGCACCAAATTTACTCGATCCATCGCGCCGCGCGGTAATTGTGAAAAGATATTTATCCATCAAAATATAGTTGATTCTTCCCAAAAAACTTAGAAAAGTATATTCAGATTGATTGCTGTTCAAGGAAACACCTTCCCCCAAACTTAAATCATAATAACCCAACATCTCATTGTCAAATCGTATAGCATTAGTGGTCATTCTTGAAAGCTCCGACTTTTGGGCAGTGTATCCAATCACTGCATCTAGATCGTGGATTCCGAACTTGCTACTATAGCTAAGTGTATTTTCATTGAGTATGGTCAAATTAGAATTGGTTCCTGACGATCCAAAGGCATCCCCTCCAGAACGTGATAACGAAGGCGTAAATTGATCCTCACGACTGGTTGAGAAATCCACTCCAAGGCTTACCTTAGCCATCAATTTTTCTGAAACTTGAAGCGTGACTGACATGTTTTCCACGATTCTTGACAAGCGATCTTCACTGGGCGACTCCAAGTTTTTGAGAAGTGGGTTGGCATTTCCATTAAGAGGTTGAAGCTTACTGTCCGAGAGAATAATTGCTCCCTCATCGGATACTTGATAATTCTTATCCACGTAATTACCATTTTCAAATTTAATTGGCAGCATAGGATTAAATGATAGGGCAGCGGTTATTGAACCGCCATCAAACGCAGAATTGTCGTCAGTCATTACTTTCATACTTCGTACATGACTAGCCAAAAGTGTATTTTGAAATTTTAATTTTCTGGTAATTTGGGCGTCTACGTTGATACGAGTTGAATATCGTTTAAAGTCACTCCCAACGATGATGCCTTCTTGCTGAAAGTAACTACCTGAAGCTCCATAGGTCACTTTCTCCGAACCACCTGTCAAAGTCATATCATAACTAGAAATAGCCGCACGTTGAAAAATAGCATCTTGCCAATCAGTACCTTCTCCAAAGGAGCTGGGATTAGAATAAATACGTCCTAAACCTCCATTAAAAGAAGATTCATTAACGAAATGAGCAAATTGCGTTGCATTTAACAATTCATAGGGATCACGCACTTCCTGCCAACCTTGATACGTTGCGAGTTCCAATTTGAGAGCCCCCAATTTTCCTCTCTTTGTGGTTATGATGATCACTCCATTTGCCCCCCGAGCACCATAAATAGCAGCCGCTGAAGCATCTTTCAATACTTCCATAGAAACGATATCATTAGGGTTTATTGTCGATAATGGATTCATTTGATCCCCTTTAGAAGATCCCGTTGTTATATCTTGAACACTACTCAAAATAGGCACCCCATCAATCACATATAAGGGTTCATTTCCTGCCGAGATCGAACTCGTCCCCCGTATTTTTATAGATGTAGCCGCACCCGGCGCCCCAGAATTTTGTGTAACTGTAACCCCAGCCGTCCTACCTTGTAAGGCCAAATCAGCAGAGATAACAGGGATTGCAGAGAGCTCCTTTTGGCTTACCGTGGCTACAGATCCTGTAAGATCGCGTTTGGCCCGGGTACCATAACCGATCACTATTACTTCTTCTAATTCCTCAACATTTACAGTCATTGTCACATCGATAACAGCCCTCGCACCGATGGTAATTTCTTGAATGGTATACCCAATGGCAGACATTACGAGTACTGCACCTTCTTCGGGCATCTTTACAGTATAAGAACCGTTATAATCTGAAATGGTCCCAATGGTAGTCCCCTTTAGAATAATGTTTACCCCAGGTAAGCCTTCTTGATTTTCATCAAAAACAGTTCCCGAAACGACACGCTCTTGGGCCCATATCAAACCATTACTCAATAAAATAATCGCTCCAAAAAGAGATAATTTAAATGATACGTTCATGGTTCTCGGCCCTAATCTCATTAATCAAAACATTTTGGGGCAATAATAAAAGCTGAACCATCTTCATTGCTCGCAACCAGATTACCTTTGTCATTAGTAAAAGTTACTTCCATGAAATCAATATCCTGATTTTCAGGAATATCAAAATAACTCCTCGGCCAAAGTGTTATTTCCCAAACGTCATCCCCCATATAATTTAGCGCAGCCACATCTTCATGATCACAAATTTCATAAACAAGATCCCCAGAATATGCCTTGGCGCATAAATCGATAAAACTCGCGCCGAGCATAAAATCATCACCATCCTTGGCATCAAAAACGATAGTAATCAAATCATTCATAGTAAAGGTTGCTTGCTCAACCAGCTGTCTGGGCTTGGGACCACATAAGTTGCTAGGATAACCAACACCATCGATTACTTGCATACAATCCGTAAAAACAAGATCAAAATTGTCATCGGAAAAACCCCAAGTTTGATTACTTATACCATATGCCAATTGAACAATCATATTGTCTTCACCCGCTTTGGTGGTAATATAAACTGTTCCAGTAGCGCCATCAGCCGCCACAAAAGCTTCATCAGCTATAAAAGTGACCCATTCGACCTCTCCATAATTATCACCAATTCCAAATTTTCTCTCAAAAGCTGAATTCCAAGGCAATTTGGTATTACCATCGATCTCATCACTTGTCGTAAGCCGCATCGTTGAATTTCCAACGCTACTCTCAAATCTAACTGTTGTATTTACACCAGCATTCCAAGCCCTTGGTGCCAGAAATCCTACTATTAAAAAAAATGGATCTCCTGTATCATCATCCTTGGAAACATCCACCTGCATGGTGATTTCAAACGCTTCCCCCGCGCTGACCACAGATGGTTGATCAATCTGTAATATGGTCATGCACATAGAAAAGATGAGCAGCATACAAACAAAAAATACTGCCATAGCGCGATAGGGGTTCCACTCAAATCTATGTCCTTTAAAATTTTTCAATGCAGCTCAAGATCATAGATATATACATTGTCAGAACAACCCAATTGAAATTTAATTCGCATTTCATTAAAACCTGAAATAGGTGACTCAACAAACTCAATAATGGCTGTGTCGAGGGTACTAAACAAATGCATTTGAGTTGGATAAACCGGATCATTGTATTTCCAATTACCATCCGAAATTACGGGAAATGGCACTTGCTTGGTTTCAATTTGGTAAGCAGTCGCTTCTGAATTGTCAAAATCCAATTTCAATCCAAAGCCAGTAAAGTCAAACTTGTCCGATATTTCTATTCCGTTACGATACGCCGAGGTAATTTTCCATGACCCAGACATATCTACCGTCACTTCTTGAAAAGCACCCTCTGGTATAAATATTGGACTTTCACACATCAGAAAAAGCCCAATCACTAGACATACTAGAGATGTTTTTTTAATTACAAAGCTAATTTGAGTGACTTTCATATGTTTAAACATAGTAATTTAAAAACAATAAACAAAACATTATTTTACAATAGTTATTAGACTTGTAATTTAGAACCATCCCATTATGGTATGAATAAAAAAAAATCAATTGAGCAACTTACAGTCGATCCAAAAAGCAATATTCCATTGCACAAACAAGTCGAAGAATTAATACGAGAATTAATTTCTCAAAAAGAGTTTAAGGAGGGTAAACTTCTTCCGAAAGAAGTTTACCTCTCGAAAATTTTAGGAATCTCAAGGAATACCATTCGACAAGCCACTAATAAGTTGGTTCATGAAAATCTCCTTATTAGGACCAAAGGAGTTGGAACAAAAGTAGCCCCCTCATTAATGAGTACTGGATTAGAGAATTGGTACAGCTTTAGTCAAGAAATGCATACCAGAGGTCTTGACTTTTTAAACCATGAAATTGAAGTCAGTTGGATCGTATCAAACGCGGACATTTCTAATCAACTTGACATTGAAAAGGGTTCAAAAATTTTAAAACTCGTTCGATTGAGAGGTTTAAAAAACAAACCTATGGTGCTGTTCGTCTCCTATTTCCATCCCAGAATTGGGTTGACGGGCTCGGAAGATTTTACTTTACATCTTTACGATATTTTAGAAAAAGAACACCAAATTGTGCCCGCCAATTCTAAAGAAGAAATTAGCGCTATTTTGGCTACCAACGAATTGGCACAAAAACTTCGTATCAAAAATAATGATCCTATCCTTTTCAGAAAACGTTTGGTTTCCGATGTTGCCAATAGAATCCTAGAATACAATTTTTGCTATTATTTAGCAAGCGATTTCAAATATGAAATTACCATTAAAAGACCTAATTAATAGTAGCCATTGGGCGCGCCTCAGGATCTGAAATAAGATACTCAAATGGGTTTTTCCAAACCAGACAAATTGGATCTTTGGAACGCTTCCAACCTTGGAGTACCTCATCGGCTTCTGTTTGATACATTTTGTCTCCAGTTTTAACATTACTTACTTCATAAAGTTTGATCAATCGACCATTGTACTTGGGCCACCAGCCATAATTGTTCAACTGATTTCCACTCCATTTACCTCCTAAATCAAACCCTTCTTGTCGCCAGGTGCCCATAATCTCTCCAGCGATAACCTTACCTTGCAAATGAAATTTCACCCCCTCATGCCTCAATGAAAAATAAATACTATCTCCGACAAGGCGCTCCTTTGAAATCTCAAATTTTAGTTTTTTTGCCTTCACCTCAATCTTCCCCTGATCATTTGAAATAACTACTTGAAAGAAATTTTCAAATGAGGCATAATCAATCTGAATCTCCCAGCTCCCTTCATACGCCGAAATCAACGATTCATAAGGGGTTTCGCCAGCAAAAACTGCCAAGCCCGTTTTAGGATCAAAAATTTTTATCTGATCAGGTGCGGCTTGCTCGGGTGCAAGGGCATAAAAAGCAACCCGAGAAATAGATTCCCAATCCTCTGGCAAGAGCTCATGTCCCATTTTCAACGCTCCATCTAGCTCATAGATTGGAGCAGGTAATCTCAATCGGTCATCTGATAGGTCTAATCGATACATCACTTGATTATAATCATAGCGAGGCACTAGAGGGTCTGGTCCTATAAACTTGGTATAAGTTCCCTCAAAATAGATAAACCGTCCATTTTCTTTGTCTAAATAGGGATGTTGATGGGGGTTATAAAAATAATTATGATGATCAGCCACTTTTACAGCATAGTGCCAAGGGCCCAACGGCGTATCAGCCTCACTATACCAAATGGTTTGGGCGCCGGATATCAAAATCCATTTTTGACGAAATTCATTCCAAAAAACTGAGCCTCTGAAAGATGTTATGGGTTGACCTGTCGCTACATCCATCAGTTGCAACCAACCCTCTTCAGGTTTCATGAGCCCTTCTTCTATTAATATTTTCTGCTTTTGCTCATCAATTGCATCTGTATTTTGCTTCCAGCCATAAACCAGTTGACCATTTTTCCTTTCTAATTTGCGTTCAGCCCAATGACTGCCAGGGACCAGACATGTAAAGTATTCATACTGATTGGGGTCTTCAATATGTGTAAGTGAGGGTTGCACTCTCGAAAAATTAAATTGTGAAGTCAAATAAAAGTAAGAATCGTTTCCTGATTTAGTCAGAAGCGGATGCTGAGTAAGATGGGGAGCCGTCAGCCATTCTGAAATCTCTGTCCTTTTTTCAAATTCCTCTTTTTGATCATTGAAAACAGCAATTCCTCTTTCATAATTCCCAAATAACGCATTAACCCTAGCGTATTTCGCAGCCAAGACCTCTTGATTTTTTTGATCTTTTACCACCATTATCCAATCAAACCAAATATATCCGGGGCCCACAAGATGGATCATTTTTTTGGTATGATTATTTTGGTCTACAAAATAATCTATCTCAAATCCCACATCAGGATCAATTCCAGATTCACTTAGGAGCGGGATAGTACCACCAGCAACCGAAAAATTACCATGATAACTTGTCGGCAAGAACGTATCCCCCCAAATGAAAAAAATTTTATTTTTATAAATACTCCCTAAATTTGAATCTTGACCTAATACTTGTCCACGATCCCAGTATGTTGCAAAAGAGGGTACTTTTAATCCAAGTAATTCAGTATCGCGATAGATGCCCATTCCCGTCATCCGATACAGACGCTCCGCCGGCTGAATTCTTTCCATGAAAATAATCGCTTTTTTACCTTTATTTGGTGTTAATACTACACTCTGTCTACCCGTGTCATCTTTGGGGATTTTATAACCTTCTGCCGCTACCAAAAAATAAAGATCTCGGCCCATGGCCTCTTGCTCATTATAAGCAATATTTCCATAGCTATCGCTGTAATAAGTGATCCCATTAATATTAGATATTTTAGCGATCGGGATGCCTCTTTTTGTAACACTATCAAGAACTTCAATTTGAAAATAATCATTTTGCTGGCGACAGGAAAAGCCGAGCAATATGGTGAGAAAAAAGAATATATTAAAAATTTTATATTTCATGATCATTGTGAGATTTCGATGTCTCATAACAGAAATAAATACCTAACAAAAGAAAAGGAATACTTAACATTTGGCCCATATTCAGCCAAGAAAAATTAAACATAGAAGTTTCTTCTTTAAAAAACTCTAACAACACTCTACTCCCAAACAACACCACTAAAAAAATACCAAAGATTCTGCCAATCGATAACGTTGAATGGGATTGATACCACAATCGAATTAAAGATAAAAATAAAATTAAATAGACAAGGGCCTCATATAACTGCACAGGATGTCGAGGAATTCCTTTAACCGCCGTACTTAAATCAAAATGGTCCTGATGCTTTTTCATAATAATAGGGGCATGTGACCCATAGTTGTTTCCTTTATTTCTTGCCAGAACTTGAAGTCTGTTTTCAATAATATTTTGACGATAACCCGCTACTACCATTGAATCTCGTACTCTGTCGTGAAAATGAAAAAGAAGCATTAAACTGTCGTCCAAACCAAGGCTTACCTCCATCTGATCGATAGACCCCACATGTGATAAAATATCACGCTCAAGTGGCCAACTATGTATTACCCCGAAAAAATTTGACGAAGGCTTTCCCAATGATTCTGCATTTACAAAGTTGCCCACTCTAATAAAACAACCCCCCAATGCTACCACTATAACCATCCGATCGATATATTGAAGATAACTGTAACCTTCTCTTTCAGTACGAATAAATGTTCTCTGAGTAAAATCCCAGTGATACGTATAAAGGGCAACCGCTACCAAAATACCGATAGAAGTCCCATGACTCGACAATCCTCCCTTCCACATCATCAAAGCCGAAGTGAAGCTGTTTAACAGATGAGGCTCATAAAAAATGAGATGTCCCGAACGGGCCCCAATGGCAGTGCCTACAATCATATAAACAAGTAGCATATCTGCCTCGATACGCCAGCATCCTTCCCGTAAGAACATATATTTTACCACATAACGACTAATGGCAAACCCAGCAGCAAATAGAACTCCATAAATGGTCAATGACAAGTGATCCCATTTGTAGAGTACCGGATCAAAGTCTATAAGAATAACACCTATAAAGTTAGCTTGCATTGGAAGGGGTTCTTCTAGATGTGGTTCGGTCCAAACAAGCAGCCCCAATAGCCCCTGCGTAGCTCCCCAATGCAGATTTCATTATTTTAACTGCTCCTGAAGGTGTCCAGCAATGTTCATCTATCGCTGCTTGAAATTCAGGGATGTAGGCACTTACTCCTTCAGCAATCCCACCACCCAAAACAATGAGTTCAGGATCATAACAATGGACTGCATTAATCATTGTGGTCTTGTATACTTTAATTAACTGAGCCAAGATATTTTGAAAGACAGGTGAGCGGACGTTTTCGGGCGCCAGCAGCGCCTTAAAACCCTGACTACATAAATCCCCACGATTTATCTCATGGAATTTATTGTTTAGCCACCAACCAGAACCTTCACTTTCGGCACATCCCACTCCGTTACAATTACATTTGCCTCCCTCGTATTGAATAATCGTATGGCCCAATAAGTTACCGGCTAGATGATTTGATCCTCTTAAAAGCTTACCTTCCAACATAACGGCACTACCTATGCCCGTGCCTAATGTCAACATACAGCTATTATGATAGCCCTTGGCCCTCCCAAAATGATACTCACCAATTAAGGCTGCTCGGGCATCATTTTCTAGAAATAAAGTTGCTCCAAATTTCATTTTGACCCACTTTTCCAAATCAAAGTCCATTGCATCCGGATACTTAACATAGCGAGACAAAATTTTATTATTGTAGGCATCTACAATAGAAGGGAATGCAATGCCAATAGAACTCACATGCTCAGAATGGCCTACAAAAAATTCATCAATGCAACCTGACAAATCATCAAGTATATATTGCACACTTGAACTATCTCGAACCACAATTGAAGTTTGAAATAAAATTTCACCCTTATTGATTACAACCACCTGAGCACTGGTGCCTCCCAAATCTATGCCTACCGAATACATTATCTATGTTTATAAGTTTTATACTCAATGATCCATAGGTCAAAGCCCATGTGTCCACTTCAATAAATTGGCCCTACTTTAATGAAAGATGATTCATTTTAAAATAAACGGGATCAATATGTTCGAACATATAAAGATCATTTATAGGTCATTAGTATCCAACATAAAGGTAAAAAAAATAATTGGATCCGGTTTTATTGATTCAGGTAATGACATTAATTTAACAAACCATTTTTATTGTCAAAAAGTTGAGCATTAGAACTGTTATAATATTTAAATATTATGGTTAATTCTATCAACAAATAAATTTACTTTATTTTCTGATTTAGAAAAGGAGTTCTATTTCGAATATTATAAAACACACAACTCAATAACTACAAAATGAAAAATTAATTCTTGCCACTTTAGCTGGATTTGTGACCTCAATGGTATCTGGCATGATAGCCTATATGCTGTTTTATCAAGATTTAATGACCGAAATGATTGCGACGTATCCAGAGTCAATGAATTCAGAATCGGACCAAAACTTCCTAGTGGGAATGGGTGTAGGTCTTGCGCAAGCAATCTTGATGACCTACAGTTTTGATAAAATGAATTTCAATACGCTGAAAAGTGGTGTGCTGAATGGCACCTGGTTCAGTGGGGGCATTTGGCTGGTTGCAAATATGAATAATTTATTTCTATTCAAGTTTTATGATGTCTCTCTAATGATGAGTGATACACTCATCTCTGCCGCTTTTGGCCTTTTGGCTGGCGGGGCTATAGGTTGGACTTTAGATAAGCTAAAATAAAATTAACCCTGTTTCTTTATTAAAAGCTAAACCCATGGGTTCTCAGTAGCCTGTGGGTTTAGTTATTCTAATAAAATCTATGAAAATATGAGATTTAATCTATGCGCTTTTTAAAATCAATGGCCCTTATTTTTGTAATAAATGTCTATGTCAAGGCCGCTACAGTTATAACCCCTCGGTTTGATCAGTCAAAATCAGATCAAGTGAACACCTTAAAAATAACGACCTTATCTACTATGTTGGCCGATAAAGGAATCGGAGAATGGGGTTATGCAGCACTCATTGAAGTCGATGGCCATAAAATATTGTTCGATACCGGAAATAAACCCAAAACTGTCCTTCAAAATGCCCTTGATTTAAATATAGATTTATCGGATGTGGAAGATGTTTTCCTGAGTCATAATCACAGTGATCATACGGGGGGGTTGTTGACTTTAAGAAATCATTTGAAACAAAAAAATCCGAAAGCCCTCTCTAGAATTCATGTCGCTGAAGGTATTTTTAGCAAAAGAGTCAATGCTGAAAATGACATGCTCATATTGAAAGATAGCTTAGAATCAGATGGGGTAATTTTCATTATACACAAACAACAGGAAGCATTGTTCCCAGGTGTTTGGGTCACGGGGCCTATCCCTCGACTGCACGATGAGCGAAATTGGTCAGGAAATAGTCAAATTGAAACCCCAAATGGACCCATAGAAGACCGTATCCCAGAAGATCAATCCATGGCCATAAACACAGCCAAGGGTATGGTTTTGATTTCTGGATGTGGGCATGCCGGCATCATCAATACCCTTGAATATATAAAAGCGCATATTAATGAAGCCAAGTTATATGCCGCCATAGGGGGATTTCATCTGGTGACCGCCAATGATGCGCATTTGAAATGGACCGGAGAAAAATTAAAAGCCTTCGGTTTAAAAAAAATAATAGGTGCCCATTGTACTGGAATTAATGCGCTTTATGCCCTAAGAATCCAATTAAACTTGGGTAGATCAGATGCTGTAGTAGGCGCTGTGGGAGATTATTTTGATTTATCCTCAGGTATACATCCGGGTTTTATAGCCAGATAACATTAAATTATAGTCTTATTTAAAGGTTGGCCGCTCTCCTCTTTTGGACACGCATTAACTTTGAGGGTTGGTCACTGATATTTTGTATCCAATGAAATCGCTTAAATATGAAACATCTTTTTACCCTACTCATGAAAACTTCATCCCAACTGCAGCGGGTTTGCTCCAAAGGCTTGACCTCAATAATCCTAACTATTAGTGCTTTACTGATCACCAATGTTCCTATTCAAGCACAAAATAGTTCGATTCCTTCACCAGAATCTATCTTAGGTTTTAAAGTAGGTGCCGATTTTAAATTGGCCAGTTATGAAGAGTCCCTTGATTATTTTCAAAAACTTGAAGCCTCTTCTGATCTTATTGAACTGCAATACGCCGGAAAAACTTCAGAAGATCGCTCTTGGTATTATGCCGTGATTTCTTCAAAAGAAAACCTAGCCAATATCAAAAGGTATAAGGAAATCTCACAATTATTAGCCCACCCTGAAAAATTGTCAGTAGCACAGGCCAAAGCTTTGGCTCAAGAAGGCAAACCTATTGTCCATATCGATGGAGGTCTTCATGCTATCGAAGTCGCAGGTGCCCAGCACACCCTCTCCCTGGCACATTATTTATTGACGCATACTGAAGATAAAAAAGTGAAAGATATCTTGGACAATGTCATCCTGTTACTGTGGCCTTCACTTAATCCTGATGGCCAAGACATCGTCGTCAACTGGTATAAGGAACATGTGGGTACGCCTTATGAAGCCGCTCCCATACCTTGGCTTTATCAAAAATACATAGATCATGACAACAATAGGGATGCTTACATGGTCAATATGATTGAATCCCGCAACATTACGCGGATTTGGCGCGAATGGGAGCCCAATATCATTCATGTTCATCATCAATCTTCTCCTTTTCCTACACGTATATGGCTTCCCCCCTTCGCAGAACCCGTTGCCACACGAACCCCTCCTTTGGTCGCCAGAGAAGTAAATATGATAGGTATGGCCATCGCCCAAGAATTGGAAACACAGGGCTTAGCAGGTGCCGTACACATGGGCAAAGGTTTTGATGCTTGGTACCCTGGTTATATTGATTATTTGCCCGTCTTACAAAACATTCCAGCCTATTGGACCGAAACGGCACTTTACCGATATGCCACCCCTTATTTTTATACCCTAAAAGATTTTTCGACCGATCGAAAAGGATTTCGTATAGAGTCCCTTTATTCAAGTCCTTGGAAAGGGGGCTGGTGGCGTTACTTATATGCAAACGGTATCCATAGCAGTATTAAATTATGCCGAAAAATATTCAAAAGTGCTTTTATTCAATAAGTTTCAAGCAGGTAAACAAATCATTGAAAAATACAAATAATAATGCCCATCCTGTCATGGCTGGCATGCCAAAAAGCACACATGTTTTTGTCTCTAACAGCCCTGTGTTTTATACCTTAAAGGGATTAGAAGGTGAGGCATTGACTAAATACCAACCCAACGAATCTCCCCTAGCATCAGGATATTTACTCTGAAGCGAAGACATGAATGATTGTGCTACTGCCTTGGATGTACACCATGGTGTAGGCCATGTGATCCTTTTAGGATTTCAACCACAATGGCGCGGTCAACCTATGGGGACTTTCCGAATCCTATTTAACGCATTATTATTCAATCAAAATGTCACAAAAGCACACCCCCCCATCAATACCTCATTTTGGTCCAGTCCTCAGTCCCTAGCATCCGAAAAAGAGTAATACATAAATCAAAAATGTAATTTATGTGTTGAAGGTAACATTACATGCTTCCGTTCAGATTCTTTTATTTCTTGCACTATTTACCACTGACTCATTATAGAACAAAAACTGAATGACATGGTCATTAAACACATTTCTACCATCAATATTACAAATATGCCCCACGGCAGGAATGACAATAAAAGTTGATTTAGGTTGATTCCTTGCGTACTTACGAGCACCACTTAGAAATACATAATCTTTTCCTCCCATGATGATCAGGTTCTCAAAAGAACTTTTAGTCTTAAAAAAGCGCTTCAATAATTTTATAAAATATTTAGAAAGGGAAACCCAGCGCATATAAGCCTCTCCGGTCAACTTCTGCGCTTCACGTTGATAGATTTTTCTTGAAATTTGATTTCTTTTGTGCGGCATGAGTATATAGGAGCACAAACGATACATCAGAGCGTAGGGCAAGATCTTATTTAATGTCTTTGCAGCTTGAATGAAACATTTTAAAATGATATTAGCATTGAAAACTCCTCCCGCCATCACTACTTTCCCTATATAAGTAGGATAACGCATTGATAAATCCTGAATCAATATACTCCCCAAAGAAAGCGTAATGAAATGTGCCTTTGCTATCTCTAAATGATCTATTACTTCTTTAATATCATTAGATATTAATTCAAAATCATATTGAATCGGAGAAGGGTTAATAATCTCGGATGCCCCATGATCCCGTAAATCCAACAGTAATAATTTAGCATGGCGCTGCAAAGCTTCCACTTGATGTTTCCAAGTTCGGATACTCCCTCCCGCTCCATGTATAAAGACGATCCAAATATTGGATTCAGGGTTAGGAATGACATTGAAATTAATCATAAAAGAAAAGTCTTGAAAATAGGTAACTGATTAACAATTATAAAAAAAAGTTAGTTCTATAATCTTGACCCTCCAAATTTAACACTTGTGAAAAGCAACTACACTTAGTAAATATTTCATAATAACTTATTTGACCAAAAATGAAGATTGGACCTAATCCCACTCTCAATCTAAATTATTACTTTTTTAGTATTAATGAATCCTCTTGGAAGCCATTAAATTTGATATTGAGTGATTTTTAAGTTACCTTGATCAAGTGTTTAGTGTAGATTTTTAATATTTTAAAATAGCCAAATCTCAAGTCCAAAAATCTCAAAACGTGAAAAATAAGATCCAAAATATATTTCGTTACTTACTTTCCGAGACCACTAAAAAAAGAAGTGAGAAAATTATTCTGAGCATCGCCATTACAAGCTTTGTCATACATCTCATATTGATTTTATTAGTTCAACTCAAATTAATTCACTTAGAATCTAGCCTTTTTGACAGTCCCATCGCAGCCATCTATACCCCTTTTTCATTTATTTTATTATATGAGGTCTACCTGGTCATCTACTATTTACCAAGATCTATAACTACTTATATCGGCAAACAATATGAGATCATCACACTCATCGTTATCAGGCGACTGTTCAAAGACCTATCAGAATTAAAACTCTCCACCAATTGGTTTGAAATTAAAAATGACCTTCAATTTACTTTCGATATTATTGCCTCGGTAGTCATGTTCTACCTACTCTACATTTTTTATAACCAAAGTAGGCCTAAGCACTCGGAAACTCAAAAAGTAATTACCAGCAATATCGATGGTTTCATAACATTGAAAAAAGTCATCGCTGCTAGCCTAGTTCCCATACTCATCATCATTGCAACTTACAGTCTTTCAAATTGGACGTTTACTCTTTTTAATCTTGATGCGATAATTAAAACTTCATTTAAAGATATTAATAACATATTTTTTGATGAGTTTTTCACGCTATTGATCGTAGTAGATGTAATTTTATTGCTGGCCTCATTTTACTACACGGATAAGTTCCACAAGGTCATCCGTAATTCTGGGTTTATCATTTCTACCATCTTGATTCGATTATCCTTTTCAGTAACTGGATTGCTAAACATAGGGCTGATTATAGGCGCCATCGTATTTGGCCTACTCATCCTAATGATTCATAATAAATTTGAGGAGGAGTTGAGCTAAAAATTAATTGATCTATAAACACTGAGTAGACATTATCAACTAAAAAAAATTTAATCGGTTGATCCCAACAGAAACTTATTCTTTGGTCTGATGGGTTGTATTTTTAGATACATATAGCTCATCAAAAAGTAAGGCGTGAGGCAAGGTCAACAAAGAAATGAACACGAAGAAATAAGTAAAAAACACCGACCAATCAGCAGGATCTAAATAATAAATCAAAACGAACATACCCACATTAGTCAGTAAGGTAAAAGGACTCAAATCTTTTAAAAAAATAAGAAAAGTATAATCAGCAGAGCGATCCCTCATCCAAAAAAATTGGTGTCGCATTGCATTGATTGAATGGAACAAGACAAAATAGAGGGCAAAAGCTACAATGAAGGGTAGTAGCAGATAGCTCAGTAATAAATATATAGAAAAAAGAATCAAGCGAATAACCGCAGCCTTATGAAGTACTTTTTTAACAAAAAGATAAACTACATAAGTATAGCCCAGTAAATGAATGACTAAGACTATAATTAATTGAAGATCCCTGGGTATCCTTGATATCGGTTGTGAACCAATGAAATTTATGGTAGGTAATAGTTCATTGAATTTCAAAATGATTGGACTTACTAATACGATCAATCCCCAGCTTAAATTAAGAATGGGGTCTTTTGGAGTTTCTGAGATGTCTTCAATCAGCTCCTGGCCAAAATGATAGGCTGACAAAATAATAAAGATTAACAACGCTTTCAAGGGCATCAGCACCCACCACAACAAAAAACCTAAACCCACTAAGACATAGATCAAAATGAATTTTTTCACATTGCTTTTTTTTGAAAACTTGAGATGAATCTTGTGGTCAATAGCGCCATGAGGTACCCCAAAAAACAAAATTGCAGCTAGTGCAATTATATTGGTCACATCATCGTCAGGGATAAGCACTAAATAAAGTGATCCCACAACCAAAGCCAATCCGAATTGTAAATATTTAGTCATAAAAAAAGAGGACACAAAAATGTCCTCTTTGTAATAAGTTTAAAGGTATTAAGCTTCTGCTTTTTTACCACTACTGATGGCCAATGAATAAATCACAAGTCCAAAACCAATTTTATTTATTGCATCTCCTATATTGTAAATAATATCAAGAGACTCTAAAGGTAGTACTCCACTTAGCAATCCATCAGTAGGTATGGCCATATATCCTATTGGATAAATAGCCCAACCAACCAATATAAACCATGCGAGCGTGTTAAATGCTTTCTGCAAATGGGGATCATTTGATCCTTGAGAAAGCTTTTTAGCAGAACCAAACCATACTTCGTAGAAAATACCTATATAACCTAAGGTAGAGATAGCGCCCCAAATCGCACTAGAATCTCTATATACCGTCTCTCCTAAATATCCAAAAATAAGCATCCATAGCGAATATGCAATCATTTTCCACAAAAGATCCATCTTGGCTCCAAAGGCCTTTAAAATAAGATAAAATTCAACACACATTAAGGGTACCGTCAATATCCAATCAATGTATCTAAATTCTGTAGGAGAAGTACCTGTCTCTGCCCAAAAATCTCTCATGTAAAAGTAATGCACTGCGGCAATGAAGGTAATCAATCCGGAAATTAACATAGACGTCCTCCATTTACCTTGGACATTCCCCATCTCGAGAAAGAAGAACACAGTAGCGGCAAGCATGGCCATACTACCTATAAAGAAGGTAAACCCAACGTAGTCTCCAGACTGCAAAATAGCGTTAAGTGTAAAATTCATAGTTTTTATTTTAGGTTAAAAATTTTTAATAATAAACCAATTTAGCTAAAAAAAATTAAAATTGGTTTCTCTTGTTGAATTAAAAATTGAAAATTATTCGATATTTATAATTTTTTGAAATATTTTAACTACAAATTGAATAATATTCATTTAAATGAATATTCGGTAAGAAAAATAACTGCTCTATTGACGCATAAAAAATGAATACAATTGTTCGAAAGGGTCTGGGTATACTTTTAGGCTTGGTCGCGGCCGGGCTCGCCAGCATAAGGTTCTTGGCTGGTCTTAGAGAAGGGGAAGCCAATTGGGCTTTTCCTATTTTAATTATAGGGATCCTGCTCCTTATTTTCTATTCACTTTGGGAGGGCATCAATAATAACCCAAATTAATCTGTATTTACTTTACTACGGGTCATAATGCTCCTTCCTAAAGTGACTTCATCGGCGTATTCTAGTTCACCTCCGACAGGAATTCCTCGCGTAATTGAGGTCACCTCGACGGACAACTCCTCTAATTGTTTAGTTAAATAAAAAGCAGTTGTATCACCCTCCAAAGTACCGCTAAGTGCCAAAATAACTTCCTTTATTTCTCCTTCACTTAGTTTGATTCGATTGACTAAACTGGTAATCATCAATTCATCTGGCCCAATACCGTCAATAGGGGAAATTCTACCTCCTAAAACATGAAACATGCCATTGTATTGGCCTGTATTACGAATCGCCAGCACATCAGGCGTTTCTTCAACAACGCAAATCAGCGCAGGATCTACGGATATCGTCTTGCACGTACAATCTTCGATATCGCTTATAATATGGCATATCTGACAATATTTGATGTGCTCACGCAATTCTTTTAATTTTTCAGTCAGCAGTAGGGTCTGATCCTCTGGCTGTTTTAAAAGATGCAAAGCCAATCGTAAGGCTGTTTTCTTTCCAATACCTGGTAACTTAGAAATCTCCTCAACGGCTTGCTCGACTAGTTTTGAAGAAAATTCCATTTATTCAATAGTAGCTTTAATTCCAGCCTCGGATAGGGCTTCTCTCATGGGCTTCAATATTTCGTAACTCCCTTTTTTTACAATACATTTTCCTTTATAATGAATGATATAAGTACATTGTTCGGCCTGAATAGGGCGGTGTTTACATACTTTTATCAGTGTTGAGATTACATGTTCAAAAGTATTGTAGTCATCATTATACACAATGAGACTTCTTTCCTTCTCTTGATCAATATCCAATGCTACCTCAACCAGTTCTTCAACTTCCGGCTCGAAATTCATGCTCATTGATAATAATTTGATACAAAGTTATCAATAACTATTATTTTGCAACTATCTCAACTTATTAAAAGAATGGATCCTTTATTCGTATCGCTCATTATTGGTGGCTATTTTGTTTTATTAATGGCTATTTCTTGGTTCACCTCCAAAAATAGTACGGCTCATTCCTTCTACGATGGCAATCGACAATCTCCTTGGTTTCTAGTCGCTTTCGGGATGGTTGGAGCCTCTCTTTCGGGGGTTACCTTTATTTCGGTACCTGGTGAGGTTGGTAATAGTAATTTTTATTATTTTCAAATGGTTCTAGGGTACCTCGTCGGATACGCCATCATTGCCCAAATATTATTGCCTCTATACTACAAGCATAACATTATTTCAATATATACCTATCTTGACCAACGTTTAGGCTTCTGGTCTTATAAGTCTGGAGCTTTTTTCTTTTTACTAAGCCGAGTCATCGGCGCTTCTTTTAGACTTTTCTTGGTGGCGAGTGTACTTCAACTTGCTATTTTCGATAGTTATAAATTACCTTTTTGGGTTGCCGTGGTCTCCGCCGTTCTGTTAATTTGGTTATATACCTTTAGAGGCGGTATTAAAACAATTGTTTGGACAGATACTTTGCAAACTACCTTTATGCTTGTTTCAGTTCTGGTGAGTCTCTATTTCATTAAAGAAGATCTCAACTGGTCTTGGTCTACCTTGACTTCCCACGTTTATAAAGACAGTAAAAGCACAATTTTTAATTGGGACTGGCAACATAATCGAAATTTTTTCAAACAATTTTTTTCTGGTGCCTTTATTGCCGTAGTCATGACTGGACTTGATCAAGATATGATGCAAAAAAACTTGACCTGTAGGAATTTAAAAGAATCTCAAAAAAACATCTATTGGATGAGTCTCAGTCTGATTCCCGTCAATTTACTTTTTATGGTACTTGGAGTTTTATTATATCAGTTTGTAGAGATTAAGGACATCTTAATACCTCCAGGAACCGATAACCTATTTCCTTACTTAGCCATAGAACATTTTTCCTCGATTGCTGGAATTGCCTTTCTCCTCGGTATTACTGCAGCAGCTTACTCCAGTGCCGATTCGGCACTCACTGCATTGACCACTTCTTTTTGTATAGATTTTTTGAATTTCAAGCCTGACAATTTTGAATCTAAAAAGCAAACTAAATTGATGGTTCACATTGGTTTTTCTGTGCTACTGATCGGGGTAATTCTCTTTTTTAAGGCAATCAATGATCAAAGTGTGATCAATTCCATTTTTTCAGTCGCAGGTTATACTTATGGCCCTTTATTGGGCTTATTTTCCTTTGGTATTTTTACTCGGCGCATTGTTAGGGACCAGTGGGTTCCCCTCATTTGTATCATCGCCCCTATTTTTTGCTACTTGCTGAGCAAACATTCAAGCGAATGGCTCAATGGCTATCAATTTGGCTTTGAGTTACTCATGATCAACGGCGCCTTTACTTTCCTAGGACTTTGGCTGTACAGCAAGAAATCAAGGTAGCTCTTTTGTTGGGTCCCAAAAAAAATCTTCAAAGCGTTGAATTTGATCATTAGCAACCTTTATATGCTCTGCTTCTAATAATTCTTGCATACGACTGGGCGTTTCAAAAAAATGTTTCCCCGTCAGAACGCCCATTCGATTCACCACTCGATGTGCCGGTACTTTGGGCAAAGTATGCGACGCATTCATAGCCCATCCCACCATTCTTGCACTTGATGGCATACCCAAATATTTTCCTATCGCTCCGTAGGAAGTTACTCTGCCCTCTGGAATTAACATGACGACTTCATAAACATCTTGGAAAAATGACGATCTTTGACTCATAATTCATTGTGCAATCTAAATAATTTAATTTTGAAAAACTTGCTCATCACCGGAGCCTTAGGTGGCTTAGGAAGTCCTCTGACGGATTACTTTTCATCAACAGGATATCAAGTATTCGGAACCACTTCCCCAAGTAAGACCGCAGTAAACAGCAATAACACTAAATATTATCCGTTAAATTTGAATGATGAAAATGCGGCAAAGGAACTCATTGATCAGCTTCAAACGGAAAAAACCGAGCTCAAAGGAGCTATTCTAACAGTGGGGGGATTTGCTATGAATAATTTATCAAATGCCAAACTGAGTGATTATGAGCATATGATTAAATTGAATTTTTTCACAGCTATCAACGTCATCAAACCCGTTCATAAATGGTTGTGCGAAGTAGGTGGTGGTGATATTTTCATGATTGGATCGCGTGTTTTGTTTGAAGGCTCTAGCAGCGAAATTCTGCCTTATACCCTTTCAAAAAGTCTCCTATTACAATTGACCCATTCATTAAATGAATCAAGCGCTGAAGATAAGGTTTTCACTTCTCTTATCGTACCCGGCACCATAGATACTCCCATCAATCGTCAACAAATGCCAGCAGCAGATTTCACTCAGTGGACACAACCTCTCGATATGGCCCATGAAATTCATAGATTGATGGAACAAAAAGACAGTACACTTAAAAAGTCTGTTGTAAAATTGTACTAAAATCAAAAACATAAGGTCATTGAAAATAAAATCGAACTAAAAGAAACCCTATTCGTAAAATAACTCAGTTGCTCATTTAATCATCTTATTCCTAAATCTTAAAATGTCTGAAATAATTAAAACTACGGAAATTGCCAAAAATTACATCATGGGTGGTGAGACCATTCATGCACTCAAAACCGTTTCCATTATCATCAATAAGGGAGAATATGTCGCTTTTATGGGTCCCTCGGGATCAGGGAAGTCGACACTCATGAATCTCATAGGTTGTCTCGATACGCCCTCCTCAGGTCAATACATTCTCAACAATCAAGACGTCAGTGATCTTACTGAAAACGAATTGGCCGAAATTAGAAATAAGGAAATTGGCTTTGTTTTTCAAAACTTCAATCTCTTACCTAGAGCCTCCTCACTTGAAAATGTGGCCTTGCCCTTGGTATATGCAGGGTATTCCAAATCGGAGCGTGAAGCCAAAGCTTATGCAGTATTGGAAGGTGTCGGATTGGGAGATCGGGCTTATCATAAACCCAATGAACTCTCCGGGGGGCAAAGACAACGAGTGGCCATCGCTAGGGCTTTGGTAAATAATCCCAGTATTATCCTCGCTGATGAGCCTACAGGTAATTTAGATTCTAAAACTTCTTATTCGATTATGGGTCTTTTTGAGAAACTTCATGCTGAAGGAAATACCATTGTGATGGTTACTCATGAGGATGACATCTCAAGATATGCACATCGAATTGTGAGGCTCCGTGATGGCATTGTAGAATCTGATCAAAAAAATAAAGAAATCATTACTCCTGAGTTTACTTAACCCATAATTATGGCATTAAAAATTTACACCAAAACTGGCGATCATGGAAAGACCTCCTTATTAGGTGGTGAAAAAGTTGCCAAATCTGATCTGCAAATTGAAGCCTACGGGAATGTGGATGAGTTGAATGCTTTTGTCGGTTTGCTGCGAGACCAATCTGGATTAAATAGTTCAAAAAAGGGCCAGCTAACTTGGATCCAAGAAAACCTTTTCTCTTTAGGTTCAATACTTGCCTGCGCTACCGACTTTAAAAGCATTAAGTTACCTGAAATATCTACCACTCATATTAGACAGCTTGAAACATGGATTGATAAATACGAAGAAGATTTAACAGAACTTACTTCCTTCATACTACCTGGAGGTCACGCAACCGTTTCTACCTGTCATGTTTGCCGTACCATATGCCGAAGAGCGGAACGATCCATCGTAAAATGGTCTCTTCATAAAGAAATAGATAAAAATATCATTTCATTTATCAATCGCCTTTCCGATTATTTCTTTATCCTTGCTAGAACAATATCCAACGATCTAAATCTTGATGAAACCCCTTGGATAGGTAATAATAAAGAATAAAATAAACATGTCCATCGATCAAAAAGTTTCTATTACCCAGACAACTCGATCCAAATTAGCAACTACTGATCTAATCAATCCCGTATTTGGAAAGGTATATGCTGACCACATGTTATGTTGTGACTTTAAAAAAGGTACCTGGCAAGATATGAAAATTATCCCTTATGGAAACATCAGTATCAGTCCAGCAAATACCACCTTGCACTATGCTTCTACGATTTTTGAGGGCTTAAAGGCATACAGAAATATACACAAGGAAATTGTCGTATTTAGACCTCAAGACAATGCAAAACGCATGGTGTTGAGTGCGGATCGCATGTGCATGCCGGGTATTCCTGAGTCTATCTTTATGACCGGCATTACTGAGTTACTCAGACTTGATGAAGGTTGGGTAACAAATCATCCTGGAACCTCACTCTACATTAGACCATTTCAAATCGCCATGGATCCCTATGTAGGTATACGGCCTTCAGATGACTATACCTTCATGATCATCACTGGACCTGTTGGGGCTTATTACTCACAACCTTTAAAAGTTAAAATTGAAACCAAGTATACCCGTGCCGTCTTGGGTGGAACTGGGTTTGCGAAAACAGGTGGAAATTATGCTGCAGCCCTCAAACCTGCAAAAAAAGCTCAAAAAGAAGGTTATGATCAATTAATTTGGACCGATGGCGAGTCGCATCAGTATATTGAAGAATCGGGGACAATGAACATCATGTTTATCATTAATGATACGCTCATTACAGCCCCTATTGGGGATACGATTTTAAATGGCATCACGAGAGACAGTATCTTGACCATCGCCAAAGATCAAGGCATGAAGGTAGAAGAGCGTCCCGTTACGGTAGCTGAAATTATTCAATCCATCGAGCAAGGGCGATTACAAGAAGCATTTGGTGTGGGTACTGCAGCCACCGTGGCTCCCATCAAAACCATCGGCTATAATGGCATTGATTATGAATTGACTGATGTCAAATCAAGGAAATACTCTCTTGGATTTTTAGACACCTTGGATAAAATGAAATCTGGTGTCATTGAAGATAAATTTGGATGGATTTATAAAGCAAAATAAAATACTAAGATGCCTTCAATGATGAATCAACCTTTGGTAAAAAAAACCCTTTTTGGTTTTGTATTGAGTGCCTTTTTGGCTTTTAATACTCTTCAACTCAGTAGTTGTAGTTCAGATGACAATGGGATAGAATATGTTCCCTCTCTTGATATCGGGGATACAGACTCTATGTCAATAGATTCCTTAATTATAGAGACAGAAGATTCAATGTCTCTATCTGGTGATAGTTTACTAACTCAGTTCGGACACTCGCTTCCTGTTGTTAAAATAACCATCGACGAAAAATATCTCTGGTCGGAAGATTCTGGATTATTTGTGGTTAATCACCCTGTACTTTGGGAATTCCCCTCTCAAGTGATTTACATCGACAAAGGTGATACCATTTTCGACCATGCCTTGGGATTGCGACTCAAAGGGAATTACAGCATAAACTTACCCAACAGATCAATGGGATTGTATTGGAGAGAAAAATATGGAGAAAAGAATATAAATTACCCTTTTTTCGAAAATTATGATTTAAACAAATTTAAACGACTCAAACTACGTAATGGTGGTACCGATGCTGATCAATTATTAACAAAAGATGCCGTTTTAAGCAAATTAATAGCTGAATTACGCCATGTAGAAGTTGCTAATTCTAGACCTGTTAAGGTCTTTATAAATGGTGACTACTGGGGATTATATAATTTAAGAGAGCTTATTACTCCTCGGCATTTCCAGTACAAATATGGATTGGATAATGAGCAGATAACTATGTTACAAGATAACCTTCAAGAACCTCAGGTTGACGATGGTGACGCAAACGAATATCTAACCACGGTCTTACCTTTTCTAGAGACTAAGGACTTTTCTGAAGATGCCACAGTTGAACAACTTTTTGATCAATATATGGATAAATTCAGCTTTATCGACTACTATGCCGCAGAGATTTATATCGGAAACTGGGATTGGCCTTTAAATAATATGAAATGGTGGAAATCATCAGAATCTTCTAATCAAAAATGGCAATGGATTGCTCATGATTTAGACATGGCTCTAGAGGAAAAACATATTGAGCATATATGGATTGGAGATTATTATAAGAATACTGACGATGTAGTCGAACATCATTCACACGGATTTTTCATGTTAAACAAGCTTATGGAAAATCAACAATTTAGGATTGATTTCTTTGAGCGGTTTTTAGAAATAATTGATCATTTCTCCCCTGAACACTTCAATGAAATAGCCGAAAAAGAAATGGATCAAATATTACCTTACTACCCAGATCACAAAAATAAATGGAATTATTATCTCTCTTTTTCGGAATGGCTGACTGCTCAGAAGAAGTTTAAAAGTCTAAATCAGCATCGAAACGAGTGGATCAAACCTATTATCAAGGACTTTTTGGAACATGAGCAAAACAATTGATGCCAACACTGGTAATTGCGAATATAAAAAATATAAATTCTACAAAACCTCGAGTCATTAAAGAAATATTCTGATTTAAACATTAAAATTCATTAAAATATACTCAACAAGATAAATTCCTTTTATGTCCAGGTTTTATCTATCTTCGCAACTTACTAAATCATTCACTAAAAAAAGTTTTTGATCCAATGACAACTGATCAATTAAAAGACTTGAAGGTACGTATATTGGCCTTGAGGAGGTTTCTTTGACTACGATTCCAAAAAAAAAGAACTCAAAGAATTAGAATTAGTTTCTGCACAACCTGAATTTTGGGTAAATCCCAAAGAAGCAGAGAAAACTATGAAAATCATTCAAGGGAAAAAGACCTGGACTTCAAGTTATGAAAAACTAGAAGAAAGCCTTGGGGATACTGAAACCCTATTTGAATTCATGGAGATGGGTGAAGCTACTATAACAGAAGTAGAACAAACCTTTCAGCATGCGTTAAAACAAACTGAAGCACTTGAATTAAAGAAAATGCTATCTTCAGAGGAAGATCAGCTTTCGGCCATGCTACAAATTAATCCTGGTGCGGGTGGGACCGAAAGCAATGATTGGGCGGGCATCTTAATGCGCATGTACATTATGTGGGGTGAATCCAATGGGTACAAAGTGAGGGAAGTTGATTTTCAAGCGGGTGATGTGGCGGGTGTCAAATCTGTAACTCTTGAATTTGAAGGTCCCTTGGCTTATGGATTTCTGAAATCCGAAAACGGCGTTCATCGATTGGTTCGAATTTCTCCGTTCGATAGTGGGGGTAGAAGGCATACCTCATTTGCCTCGGTTTATGTGTATCCAGTAGTGGATGATAGCATTCAAATAGAAATAAATCCGAATGATGTGGCAATGCATACCTCAAGATCAGGAGGAGCCGGAGGACAAAACGTTAATAAAGTAGAGACTAAGGTTCAACTAACGCATAAGCCCTCTGGAATTGTAGTAGTTTGTCAGGTCGATCGATCGCAACTAGCTAATAAAGAGCGTGCTATGACTATGCTTAAATCCCAACTTTACCAGATTGAAGTAGAGAAGAAAAATGCCGAACGTGATAAAGTTGAAGCAGGTAAAATGAAGATTGATTTTGGATCTCAAATAAGAAATTATGTCTTGCATCCTTATAAATTGATTAAAGATGCACGAACGGGACATGAGCGCACAGACGTGCAAAACGTTTTAGATGGTGACCTTAATGATTACATCAAGGCCTTTCTTTTAAGAGATAGTAATGATTAATAATCATGTCGATGCTCCATCGATTACGCCAAAAGTAAAAATTTATACCTTGAGTTTCTGGCTGTTATGTGCCAGCTCTTTTTTGTTCTTTGGTTCCTTCTCCATGATTTTACCTGAGTTGCCTGATTATCTTGCCAGTTTAAATGGCCAAGAATATTTAGGATTGGTCGTATCATTATTTACTTTGAGTGCCGCCGTATCTCGTCCATTCAGTGGTAAATTGACCGATAAATGGGGGCGAATTCCCGTCATGTTCATCGGGGCTTGCATCAGTGGTCTAGCTGCAATGATTTACCCTTTAACGACTACTGTTTTTGGATTCCTAAGCATTCGATTATTACATGGCTTCAGTGCAGGCTTCAAGCCCACCGGGACCTCGGCTTATGTCGCTGATATCATTCCTGCTAACCGCCGTGGAGAAGCTCTGGGTATCCTAAGTATGTTTGGTACCATTGGTATGGCATCCGCTCCTATTTTCGGTTCTTGGATTTTTTTAACCTACGATATCAATACGCTTTTTTATATTAGTTCGGTCTTTTCCATTGGTTCGGTACTGATTTTATTTGGTATGAAAGAAACACTCAAAAACAAAGAGCCTTTCAAGCTTGCTCTTCTTAAAATAGGGAAAGCAGATTTGTATGAACCTTCGGTTATTCCTCCTTCATTGATTATGATGCTAACGACTTTTTCCTTTGGAACTGTAATTACCTTATCCCCTGATTTTAGTAGCTTTTTGGGTATTCATAATAAGGGATTATTTTTCTCTTTTTTTACGGGTTCCTCACTTTTGGTAAGATTCCTAGGTGGTAAGTTGTCTGATCATTTTGGACGTATATTAATTTTAAGATACAGCACGCTATGTTTGTGTATCAGCATGATTATTATTGGTTTTTCCACAGATTCTACCTCTTATTTTGCCGGAGCCTTTCTTTTTGGGATAGGTTATGGTCTCAATTCCCCTACGCTATTTGCTTGGGCCGTAGACCTATCACCCGAAAAGAGTATAGGGCGAGGCATTTCAACTTTGTTTATTTTTTTAGAAGTTGGTATTGGTGTGGGATCACTTATATCCGGTAGTTTCTACCAAGGTTTTACTACACGTTTTCCTTGGCTATTTATGATTTCGTCATTTTTTTCATTTATTGCCTTTATCATTGTGTTAACTAAAAAAAGATGACTCCTAAACTATTAAAATGGCTTTATGGCTTGGTGGGTATATTTCATTTATTGGGCATTGTATTCAATAATCAAGAAATATTAAATGCTACGAAGCCATTTTTAATGCCTATCCTACTCTACTATGTTTATCAATCTCAATTTGAGCAGGTGACCCTAAATACTATCCTGCTCTGGATTTCATTGGTGTTTGCTTGGTTAGGAGATTTGGTCCTTATGCAAGGAGATAATTATTTTTTATTAGGCGTCGGTATGTTTTTCATAGCGCAGCTATGTTATATTTTATTATTTCTAAAGTCGGTCAAAGGACCTATTAAATTAAAGTTCCTTCCTTTAATCCCTTATCTACTAGCTGGCATTTTCTTGTTCTACATCCTTATTCCAAAAACAGATGAGCTTCTGATCCCTGTTTTTATCTATGGCCTTAGTCTCATAGGTATGGCAGGTATCGCCAGACTCAGACAGGGAAGAACGAATTCCAAAAGTTACCGCTATGTCTTGATAGGAACCTTACTCTTCCTTATCTCTGATTCCTTATTGGCCCTAAATAAATTTGTTTGGGATATTCCTTACGTTGGAATAGGAATCATAACGACTTATATGGGTGCACAGATTTTGATCACAGAGGGGGTTCTTCAGGACAATTAATAACCCTAAATGATTGCTTAATTCAATATTACTTATTCAAAAAACTCTTTCATTTTTTCATAAAATCCCTTATCATTCTTTGAAGGTGTGGGTATGAAATTTTTTGAACCTTTGAAGTTTTCTAAAATGCTTCGCTCTTCTTTTGAAAGTGTTTTTGGTGTCCAAACATTGAGATGTATCAATTGATCCCCTCTACGGTATCCCTCAATATCTTTAATTCCTTTTCCTTTTAATCTTAAAATTTTGCCACTTTGAGTTCCTGAATCAATTTTAATCTTCACCTTTCCGTCTATGGTGGGTACTTCAACAGAGGCGCCCAAAGCCGCATCTAAGAATGATAAATAGAGATCATATATGACATTATTTCCATCTCTCTTCAGCTGATCATCCTCAATTTCTTCAATGACAATCAATAAATCACCGGCAACACCTCCTGCTACTTCATTTCCTTTACCCGACATCGATAATTGGATGCCATCACTGACTCCAGCAGGTATTTTTATGGCAATGACTTCTTCTGTGCGATTCATCCCTGAATTATCTGCTCCTGATCCTTTACTATCTACGAGTTCACCAGCACCTCCACATGACGGACAGGTAGCGCTTGACATCATTTGACCGAGCATCGTATTCATTACTTTACGTACTTGGCCCGTACCTTGGCAAGAGGGGCAAGACTTAAAAGTGGTCGATGGATCTACCATGAGCCTATTGACCTTGATCTTTTTCTCTACTCCCTCAGCAATTTCTTGAAGGGTCAACTTAATCTTAATTCTTAAGTTGGTACCTTTCCGCCTGCGTCCGCCTCTTGAACCACCTCCACCAAAAATACTCTCGAAAGGGCTACCTCCACCCCCACCACCAAAAACATCGCCGAACTGTGAAAAAATATCCTCCATATTCATAGAACCTCCAGAGAATCCTCCGGCACCTCGGTTACCTTGATGACCATATTGATCATAACGCCTTCTTTTTTCATCATTGCTTAGGATCTCGTAAGCCTCTGCCGCTTCTTTGAACTTATCTTCAGAAGCCTTGTCGTTAGGATTTTTATCGGGATGATATTTTATAGCAATTTTTCGATAAGACTTTTTAATCTCATCTGCAGTGGCACTTCGGCTCACTTCTAGTATTTCGTAATAATCTCGTTTGCTCATCTTAATCTTTGGATCCAGTTACAACTTTGGCAAAACGGATCACTATCTCACCAAGAAAGTAACCAGGCTCGATAATGTCAATAATTTTACCTGCTAAACTTTTATCAGGTGCAGGTATTTGAGTTATCGCCTCATGGAAATCCTCATCAAAATCATCTCCTGAAGCCGTTTCCATTTTTTTCAACCCCTTCCCTTCAAGGGTGTTTTTAAATTTATTGAAAATCAATTCAACGCCTTCAACAGCGCCTTCCGTTCCCGCTTTCAATGCTCGATCAAAATCATCGGCAATGGGAATTAAAGCCTTCATTAATCCACTATTCGCTGTACTGATCAACTCAAGACGCTCTTTAGAAGTTCTTCTCCTGTAATTTTCAAACTCGGAATATAATCTTAAATATTTGTCCTTGTATTCCGCTACCTCTGCAGCTAAATCGATCTCTTCTGAATCAGCAACTGAATCCTCCCGATCAATAGCAGGATCCACTGCTTCATTTATTTCTTTAGCTAGCTTTTCAATATCTTTTTTCGCTTTTTTGTCTGCGCTTTTTTTCTTCTTTGTCATAAATCTCTTAATGAAAGTATACAGATCATGATAAGACAATTTTATTGCCAAAATACAATATGATGACAATATGACAGATGTCTAATTTAGATACCCCCAAATGGCATCTTTTAACGACACAAAACCTTGAGCATTCCAACTCGAAATATATAAATGTGACACCGTTGTCAGCGTAGCCGAAATTTCAATTTTTAATTCGTCATCAAGCAAATCTGATTTTGAAATTGCTAAAACTCTTTTTTTATCTAAAAGTTCTGGATTATGTTTTTTCAATTCTTTGAGCAGTATTGAATACTCCTTGAAAATGTCATCTGCATCTGCAGACACCAAAAAAAGCAAAATGCTATTGCGCTCAATATGCCGCAAAAACCGAGTCCCCAATCCTTTACCCTCTGCAGCTCCTTCAATGATTCCTGGAATATCGGCCATCACAAAAGACCGATCCTCACGATAGGCCACGACACCTAAATTAGGAGTCAATGTCGTAAAAGGATAATCTGCTATTTCTGGCTTGGCCGCAGACATAGCTGCGAGCAAAGTAGATTTACCTGCATTTGGAAACCCGACCAAACCCACGTCGGCCAATAACTTTAATTCAAGAATTACGGCCTTTTCAATGGCCTCTTCTCCCGGCTGCGCATACGCTGGTGCCTGGTTGGTCGCAGTTTTATAATGTGAGTTTCCTTGTCCCCCTCTTCCTCCATTAAGCAAAATTTTTGTTTCGCCATCAGCCAATATCTCTAATAATTTTTCTCCCGTCTCAGCATCCCGGGCGATTGTACCGATGGGCACCTCCAAAATAATATCACTTCCGTTCGCTCCAAAGCTATTTTGGGCACCTCCATTTCCACCACCGTCTGCCCTTATGTGTTTCCTGTATTTTAAATGCAAGAGCGTCCACTGTTGGCTGTTGCCTTTTAAAATAATATGGCCCCCTCGTCCACCATCTCCACCGTCAGGACCACCCAATGGCACATGCTTTTCACGTCTAAAATGGACCGAACCTGCGCCCCCAGCACCTGATTTACCAAAAAATTTTACATAGTCTATGAAATTTGAAGCCAAGATTTTTTATTTAAATGCATCTAATTCATACATAATTAATTGAAATATAGACGCAATTGAGCCTATTCCTTTAATACTTACATATTTATCTTGATGCTTATAGTAATCAGCTACTGGCTTGGTTTCTTCGTTGTATACTTTGATCCTATTTTCAATTTTAATATCATCCTGATCATCTTTTCGCCCTGACGTCTTACCTCTTTCTCTTAAACGGATGCGCAGTTCTGAAGCTTGCACCTCAAGGGATAGCATCCCAGTGATTGATAAATCATGTTTTAACAACATTTGATCCAATGCCAGGGCCTGATGGACGGTTCTTGGAAATCCATCAAAAATAAAGCCCTTAGCCGTAAATTCTGTAGCTATTCGATCTTCAACCATTTTAATAACTACAGCATCTGGAACTAAATTACCTTGGTCCATATAGCTTTGAGCCAATTTTCCCAAGTCTGTCCCTTCTCCCAGATGTTTTCTAAATAGATCTCCCGTGGATAAATGTAAAAGTCCGTATTGCTTTACAATTAGCTCACTTTGGGTTCCTTTACCTGCTCCAGGCGGTCCGAAAAGCACAATGTTTAACATTTTAATTATGGTTTAATTAAATTATCAGTTGGTCAAGTTAAAGATTTTTCATGAGGAAGCTATACATTCCAATCATTGCATCAACATCTTTGAGATGCACGCGTTCATCGGGTGAGTGGACATAATCTTCGGGTGCCCCAATAAAACACCAATTTATAGGAAATGGAGACATTTGAATTTCTCTACCATCACTAGAGCCACCACCTTCTACTTCAAGCTGATAAGGGATGCCACTTTCTGCCACCAATTGTAATAATTTATCAAGAAATATCTTTCGAGGAATATTTCGGTCTCGTAACGAAATCACCACACCTTTACCTGGCTGAACTCCCTCTGTCACCAAAGTAATATCACTTACCAATGCATTTCTAATTTGAAAGCGCCCTTCTAAATATCTAAGAACAAAAGGTACACTCCCACCGCCGTGCTCCTCATTGGTGGTAAAAGCGATGACACCATCTTCCAATTGCTCAGCAACTTTTAAGGCATTATAAACCCCCAAGCGGTTATCTAAATATGGGGTCTGCACATATTCTTCTGTCAACCTGAAATTTGACTTAAAAACCAAAGAAGTTCCTCTATCAATGTCCCGGGGAAAATCATGGAAAAGTCGTCCCTCTTGAGGAAGTAGCTTACACTCAATAGGACCTATGCTATCTTCTCCGGTCAATTCAAATCCAAATTCAGCCTCAGGTCCACCAATGGGCACCAGTTGATTGGCATATCTGACGGTAAATCCAATCGTATCTACATGGGCAAAAATAGCTGTTCTGGGTTTACCAAAAACTAATATGACTACATCTTGAAATTCAGAGCCATATACTACCTCTGGCATCACCTTCCAGCAATACTTTTGTGTGGAGATATAATCTAACAGAAATTCCTTCATCCGAAATTCTTCTCCGGATGGCGCATGAATATTTATTAAATTTTCAAGTAATTCCAATTTTCTTAAGATACTTTTGATGGCAAAGATGAACTAGCCCAATCTAAAAACAAACATATAGTCAAAACAGTTTGATGTTCCATAAATGATAGAGATCATACCCTACTTCACCGTTTATGTTTCAAGTGCTGTCCGTTTCTTTTTAGGGCCTGCATTGGGTATAGGATTTGGTCTCGGCATAGGGCCCACTATCCTATTAACAACTGCTGGGATGATGTCAACCGTTTTTTTCATCACCTTCTTTAGTCATATTATTCAGATTTTTATCCAACATTTTTTTAGCATAAAAAAGAATAAAAAATTTACGTCAAGAACTAGGAGATTTATTAAAATATGGAAATATTCAGGTGTCAAAGGGATAGCTTTTATCACCCCGATCGTCCTCAGTCCGGTCATTGGAGCACTACTCCTTAATGCCGTCGGAGCAAAGAAAAAAGAAATCATCAAATGGATGTTATTGAGTGCGCTTCTTTGGGCCTCTATAGAAAGTGCTCTATTTTATTTCTTAGGAAATTCATGGAATATGCTCACCTCAATCATAGAATAGCTTAATACATCTTCACATAATAAAAGATGAAAATGGTACATGATTATGTATTAAATACTAAAACATCAAGTCAAATTCATTGAGTTAAAATCTTACCCAATTATCTTTGCAATATGGAATTAAAGAATGATCTGCTCATCAGGGCAGCAAAAGGTGAACTGACAGAAAGAACCCCTGTTTGGCTCATGAGACAGGCCGGGAGAATTCTGCCAGAATACAGAAGTATACGAGCAAAATTAAGTGGATTTAAAGAATTAGTTGAAACACCAGAATTGGCAGCCGAGGTCACCTTACAGCCTGTAAATTTACTGGGCGTAGATGCCGCTATTATTTTTTCAGATATTCTAGTCATTCCCGAAGCCATGGGTTTAAGTTATGAAATGATTGAAAAAAAAGGCCCACATTTCCCTAAAACATTAAAGTCCGAAGCAGATATCAAATCATTACATAAGGTTGAGGGTGGAGAACTTAACTACGTTTACGAGGCCATTCGCTTAGTTAAAAAAGAACTCAATAGCCGTGTTCCTCTTATTGGTTTTGCTGGGGCACCCTGGACCATTTTGTGCTACATGATAGAAGGAGGGGGAAGTAAAACATTCTCCAATGCACGGAAATTTCTTATCCAAGAACCCAAATTGGCTCATACAGTCTTGAGTATGATTACCGACAATACCATTAAATACTTAAACAATCAAGTACTCGCAGGAGCTGATCTCATACAAGTTTTTGATTCTTGGGCAGGTATACTTTCACCGGATCAATACAGAGAATTCTCTATGCCTTATATCGAAAAGATTTCAAAGTCCATTCTTCACGTACCGGTCACTGTATTTGCCAAAGGTGCCTATTATGCCTTGAAAGAAATGAGCAATCTCTCCTGTAATACCATTGGCTTAGATTGGAATATGGACGTCAATGAAGCAAGGGTTTTACTCAAAGGCAAGACATTGCAGGGCAATTTAGACCCCTGTGTATTGTACGGTAATCGAGACTCGATTGAATTGGAAACAAAAAAAATGCTCGAGAAATTTAAAGGCCATCCTCATATTGCCAATTTAGGTCATGGTGTTTATCCAGATACCGATCCAGATCAAGTTAAAATTTTCATTGAAGCAGTAAAAACTTTTAAGACTTAAAAAAAGGTTCGAATAGTGGATGAGCAAGGGCTTCCTTAAGAAGCTGTTTGGCATCGATGGGGACTACACCTGGGTGCTCGCAAACAATGCCTCCTCCTAGGTTGGCCAATTCAGACCACAATGCCAAAGGTAAATCAAGGACAAGGCCTAATGCAGCTATAGAAATCACCGTATCTCCAGCGCCTGAGACGTCAGCAATCGATCTCACATGAGCTGGATGACTAATAAATTGCTTGCCTTTACTCGCAAAAACACCATGTTCTGATAGAGTTATTAAATAATTTTGACAGCCTATCTGCTTGTCTAAAAGACCAATGGCTTTGTGTATGGCGCTTTGCTGAGTAGGATCAATATTCACTTTAAGGCCTTCATTTAATTCCTTTAAATTAGGCTTAAATAAGCTGGCCCCCTTGAAATGTGAGAAATTCCGTTTTTTAGGATCTACAGCGACTGGAATTTTAAGTCTTTGAGCCTTCTCCATTATCTCAGAGATCAGCCCTTGATCAAGACAGCCCTTGTCATAATCTTCCATAATGATGGCATGACAACCTTTTATAATTTCAAAGACACTGCTTTGGAGTGACTTTTTATCTTTCTTGTTTAAAGGATGGTCCTCTTCCTCATCAATTCTGAGTAGATGATGACCTCCCGAAATGACTCTGTTTTTCTGAGTAGTCTTTCTATGGGTACTACGAACAATTCCATTAATCGGTAGTCCGGAGGATGCCATTAAACCTAAAAAATCATTCCCGGATACGTCTTCTCCTATGACTGAACATAAAATAGGGATGGCGCCCAAGGACTGAATATTTAAGGCTACATTAGCTGCTCCTCCTAATCGTTGATCGTGAGATTTCACATTCACAATAGGTACCGGAGCCTCGGGAGAAATTCTCTCAACAGCTCCATATATGTAAGCATCCAACATTACATCTCCAATCACTAAAACTTTTAGCTTTTTAAAGGTTGTAAAAATATCTGCTAACGTCTGGTGAAGCATAGGTCAGCTCAACTTTTCTAGTGCTTTGGTTATTCGAGCCAGAGCTATTTTTAAATGTTCTTCTGAAGCAGCATAGGACAACCTCAGACAATTCGGCTCACCAAAACCCTCTCCTGAAACCAGAGAGACGTGTGATTCTTCTAATAAATAAATACAAAGATCAGCTGCATCACGGATTCCTTTCTTACCAAAGTAACTACGCACATCTGGAAAAAAGTAAAATGCTCCTTGTGGCATGTTTACTTCAACGCCCGGTATTTTTTTTAATAAATTATAGACCAATTGACGGCGTTGATAATAGGCATTCGCCATGACTTTAGATGCCTCTTTTGGAGAAGTTAAGGCTGTTAAAGCCGCCCTTTGAGCAATAGAGCAATTTGCGGAAGTGATTTGCCCCTGAATTTTGTTCGCTGCCTTGGCTAACCAGAGGGGTGCACCTATGTAGCCTACCCGCCATCCCGTCATCGCAAAGCCTTTGGCAAAGCCATTCACTGTGACGGTACGATCCTGCATCCCTGGCAAAGATCCAATACTCACATGGACACCTGCAAAATTAATCAATTCATAGATCTCATCTGCAATTACAATGATTTCGGGATGAGCAATTAAAACTTGGGCCATCCCTTCAAAGTCTTCTCTAGTAAACACCGAACCGGTAGGGTTACAGGGTGATGAAAAAATAACAGCTTTGGTCTTATCTGTTATGGCCGCTTTCAGTTGAGCCGCATTGGCTTTAAAATCATCTTTGATATCGCCCTTAATAAGGACACACTTGCCTTCAGCTAATTTGACGAGTGCCGAGTAACTCACCCAATAAGGTGCATATATAATGACTTCATCTCCTGGATCCAATAATGCCAAAAACAAATTTGCTAAAGATTGTTTGGCCCCATTTGAAACTACAATTTGATCGGATGCATAATTAAGCTCATTTTCTTTTTTAAATTTCTCACTGATGGCCTCTCTTAAATCTAAATAGCCATTGACAGGTGCATATGAAAAATATTTTCCGTCATCTATGGCCTTTTTTGCACCTTCTTGAATGTGTTTAGGTGTTTTAAAGTCTGGTTCTCCAAGACTCAAACTGATGACATCGAAGCCCTTCTGCTTCATCTCTCTCGCCTTAGCTGCCATGGCAAGTGTAGATGACTCAACCATGCCTTTAATTCTTTCTGAAAGTAAATCCATTTAATCTTAATAGTAAGTCACAAAAATAAGCTGAATCAATTTGAGGATAGTTAATAATCTTTTTTTTTTCAAAAATCTTACCAGTTTAACCATTTAATATGGATTTGGACAGACCCTCAGATAAAAAAAAAGGCCTCATTGAACGAGACCTTTTTTTTGTTATATTTTTAAAATTTTAGGTAGCACAAAACTCTTTCAACCTTCTGTTTTTACTGGGTTCTCTCAATTTCTGCAGGGCCTTTTCACGAATTTGTCTTACTCGTTCTCTGGTTAAACCCATCGCATCACCAATTTCCTCTAAAGTAAATGGATTGTCCAAGGCAATGCCAAAACTCATCATAATGACTTCTCTCTCTCTTGCCGTAAGAGTCGACAAGGCCCGCAACGTTTCCACCTTAAGTGAATCATTGAAAACCAATTGACCATCGGTGGGCCCCGTAGTTTGATTTTCCAATACATCTAACAATGAACCTGACTCTTCCTCCCCAAAAGGTGCATCCATAGAAGTCTGCTTGACCTCAGCGCCTAACGTATTCCTTATTTCATTGGGCTTCATGTCCAAAATATCCGCTAACTCTTCTTCCGTAGGTTCGCGCTCATATTTTTGTTCGAGCTCAGCATAAGCCCTTCTGATTTGATTGATGGCCCCAGATTTGTTCATGGGAAGTCTTACAATTCTCGATTGCTCAGCCAACGCCTGCATGATGGATTGTCTGATCCACCAAACCGCGTATGAAATAAATTTGAAGCCCTTGGTCTCATCAAATTTTTTCGCTGCCTTAATTAATCCTAAATTCCCTTCATTGATCAAGTCATTCAAAGGTAAACTCCTGTTTTGATATTGTTTAGCTACAGAAACTACGAATCTTAAATTTGACTTTACCAATTTTTCCAACGCCAGTTGATCTCCCTCCCTAATTCTCTGAGCTAGATTAACCTCCTCGTCAGGGGTAATCATGGAAACATTACTCACCTCTGTGAAATATTTCTCAAGGGTATGGCTTTCTCGTCGATTAGTTATTGATTGGGTTATCTTTAGCTGTCGCATTCATGATTAATTAGATGAAACTTTTGATGTTTTTTTGAGATTTAAAAAAGTCTTTTTAAACTAATGTATGTCACAAAGTGACAAAAGACTCAATCAAAATTAAAAACAAAGTTGGCGAATTTAATCAAAATTAATCATCTTTTCAACTTTTTCAGGGTGCGGATCCAAAAAAACACAATAGGAAGACCGAAAGAGTTCATTTTTATTTCAAAATTTTTCCAAAAAATGGTTGAGTTAATGCTTCTCCGGTAAAAGTTGGAGCATATCCATTATAGAGATAGAGGAATCTGAAAATCAATCCAAAATGCTTCGTTATTGCCTTTCTTTATTTTCTCAAAAATGGTCAAAAACATACGAAATATGAAAATTATATAAAAGATAAAAATTGATTTTCAATAGCATATCATAGATTCCTATACCCCTATTTAAATATCCTTGAGGGTCTTGAAGGCAAATATTAATCCCATCCCACTTAAAATAGTGCCAAGAATGAATGGGGCGCCGGGAAAATAAAAAATCGTACGAGCAGCCGTAAAAAAAGCAAAAACTGTCGTCATTAAAAGAGGACCTATGATGGAAGTAACACTCATCAGGCTTGTCAAACCTCCTTGTAATTCACCCTGTTGATCTGAAGTTACCTTAGCACTCATCATGGCTTGCATGGTAGGTCCTGCCAAGCCACCAAGGGCATAGGGAACCATTACGGCATAAATTATCCATCCTTGCGTAGTGAAAGCAATCAAAAGCATACCCAACATATTGAATCCTAGGCCCGCATATACCGCTTTTATCTGACCCATAAATTTGACGGCATAACGGATAATCAAACCTTGAACCAGAACAATCATTAAGCCGATAAAACCTAACGAATATCCTACTTCAGCTTCACTCCAACCATATCGTTCAATAGTGAAATAGGTCCAAGTTGATTGTATGGCATGATGAGCGATATAGGTGAAAAATAAAGCGACGGATAATCCAATGATAACAGGATGTCCTTTGAGCTGATTAAAAGTACCAAAAGGATTTGCTCGAGATAATTTAAAAGGCCGCCTGTTTGATTTAGACAAGGATTCAGGTAAAATAAAATAACCATACAACCAGTTAACCAAAGCCAGCCCTGCAGCTGCAACAAAAGGAATTCTAGAGCCAATATCCCCCAATATACCTCCGATGACGGGACCAATAATAAATCCCAATCCAAAGGCTGCACCGAGCATTCCAAAGTTTTGGGTTCTTTTTTCTGGTAATGAAATATCTGCTATGTAGGCGGATGCAGTCGTGAAACTAGCACCCCCAATACCTGCAATGAGTCGCGCTAAAAACAGCCAACAAAGAGTACTTGAAAAAGCTACCAGAAGATAATCTAAGCCTAGGCCAAACAAAGAAATCAAGAGAATAGGTCTCCGTCCAAATTGATCACTCAGCCCTCCTAATATGGGAGCAAAGATGAATTGCATAAATGCATAAATGAACATCAAAAAACCTCCATAACGAGAAGCTTGGCTCATATCTTCCCCGCTTAACTCCATAATTAGTTTGGGAATCACCGGTATGATAATTCCCAATCCAATTACATCAATGAGGACCGTGACAAATATAAAGCCTAGCGCAGCCTTTTGATTTTTCATTAAATAAATTTGAGGCAAAATAGCTTAAAACTGTCTTAAAATGTAAATCAGTGATTTTTTTACTTGAATAAAAAAACCTTCTGACCTTAAAATTGAATCCGATTAGCAAGATAAATAAACCTGAAAATATGCAACAAAGCGGCCAAAGTCAAAGCCCCTGATAAAGCATACCAAATACCCGAAAGACCCATCTCAAAATGAAAAGCCAAGAGATAACTGCCCGGAATGGCACATATCCAATAGACAAAAAAAGTAACAAAAGCAGGCACTTTAACATCTGTCAAACCTCTTAAAATGCCTAAACCCACCGCTTGTAAACCATCCGATATTTGGAACCCTGCCGCAATTAACAAAAGCCCTAAGGAAATTTTTTGTACCGCTTCATCCTCAATATACAGTTGAATCAACCAATGTCTTGCTGTTATAATGAATATCGCCGCTAAAAACATAAAAACAGCTACCAAGGCCAGACATGAAAATCCTGCTAATTTTAAATTTTTCAGATCCTTTTTCCCCATTTGATTTGCAATCCTAACAGCCGCAGCTGCCCCCAATCCCGATGCAGCCATATAAGTTACTGCAACCATATTCAAAGCGATTTGATGTGCTGCTAGAGTGGCTGCACTGATCCAACCTGCCATAACTCCGGCCATTGAAAATGCCCCAATTTCAAAGACATACTGTAAACCAGAAGGTACGCCTATTTTCAGCAAACGCTTGATCACTTTCAAATCAAAATGTGCGCTTATACCACGCCACATATCTCGGGTCAATACCATCATTAAAATCACCATAACACATCGAGAAACTAAAGTAGCATAACCGGCTCCATTAAGGCCCATTTCAGAAAACCCAAAATGACCGTAGATAAAGGCGTAATTCAGCAACACATTTAATAAATTAGCCAACACAGAAACAATCATTGGACTTAAAGTATTGGATTGACCTTCCGAAAATTGTCTAACCGTCTGAAAAATCATCAGAGGAATCAATGACATTGAAATAATTTTTAAATAGAAAGTGGCCGACCAAGTCACCGCCGGTTCTTGACCAAAAAAAGATAAATAAGGTGTTAAAATCAAAGTGATTAAGTACATTATCAAAGCTAAGAGGGTATTGAGAAGAATACTATTTTGTAAAAAAACCAAACGCCCTTTTTTATCTGCTGGCTGAGTGGCCGCAACTAATGGGGTAATGGCATAACTGACTCCCAACCCAAATAGCATAAACACGTGATAAATTGCGGTTGCAAAAGTAGCCCCTGCTAGTGGAATCACTCCCAATTTACCCACCATAACTGTATCGGCAACCGAAACCATGATGTGTCCCAGCTGCCCAATAATGACGGGAACTGCTAAAACTATATTTTTTCGAAAATGATCCTTAATCGTCATGACTATTTTGGCCTCAAGTTGGCGAAAATAGGTAATTGCAATCAGAAACCGATCATGAATTTTACTTATTGAAGGAAGGTATCATTGATCCTTTCAAACAAGACACGATCTAAAATACTTGAACTTAAAATGAGTAAGTTCGGGCCAATGTCAACAGTCCTATCAGACTTAAACTATCTGTTATAGAACCATTTAAACACATTTGTACAGCTTTTTTTAGAGGCAGTTTTTTTATCCTTAAGTCTTCTAATTAATCAAATTGGGTAACACCAAAAGTAAGTTCTTTAGCCAAATAGATATGGCCTACTTCATAAAATACCGAATTCGATAGATGCACTTTTGACAACGGTTCCCAACGGGCAGCCGTAATCCCAGTTTGCTATACGAGTTCTCTTTTTTCGGAATCTAACGGATGTTCATCTAAATAGCCTCCACCCATCGGAATTTCCCAAGAATACACATTTCACGGATAACGCCATTATCCTACCAAGTAAGTGTTCAAATCATTATCTAGAGGTATAATCCCCATGACCACATGCTTAAAATGACCCTTCCATATTCACTTTCACCTATCTATGGGATTGATCACTCATTCAGCATGCAGTATAATCCACAGGTTTTCAAATAATGAACAACTTTTTTTAGTAACACAAAAGAATAGTCATAAATAGATTTCAAAATAGGTATGTCAAAATCTAGAAAAAGAGAACTCCTTAAACTCGCCTTCATTGAATATTCAGATAAGAGGGAAATTATTTAAAGCTTAACACTCGTTTGTAAAAGTTTTCCTCATTTTATTTTTAATTCTTTAATTTATTTCTTGGCACTTACAAAGAAATTTTTTAAGTTAACGATAGGCTATAATTTAAATAAACACTAGATTCACATTTAACAAAATTTGCCTTGAAAACTTATGAATTATTGTGACTCCACATTTGTAATATTAGAGTAATGAATTATTTAAAAATCATTTTAAAATTACTTTGATTTAATCCACCCATAGATTGTGTCTTTAAGTAATTGACATTTAACATAATTTTAATAGACCCCATGAAAAAATATTTTTTTGTTTTCAGCTCAAGCTTATTGATTATTTTATTATTTCACTTCAGAGAAAGTTCCCAAATAAAGATTAGCAAAAATTTACTTAAACCTCAGGAACGGTCACATTTAATAATTAATAAAGAAAAAAAGGAAAGAAAGGAACGTATTCGAATGGGTTACCCTGATAAACATACAGAAATACAAAAACTCATGAAAACGGGCTTTGGGAAAGGTGGGCCAACATATGAAGGCGGTTATCAATTAAAAGAATTCAAAAAACTGCAAGCAAGAAATCAGAATGCACGTCAAGAAACCGAATATTCTTTTATTGAGCGTGGTCCTGGTAACATTTCCGGGAGAACTAGGGCCTTTATCGTAGATGCAAGTGATGCTTCGCAAAATACGTGGTTTGCAGGAGCTGCGACAGGAGGAGTTTGGAAAACGATCAATGGAGGCAGTTCTTGGGAACCCTACTCCACAGGTCTCCCAAATCTTGGTACTAACGCACTAGCACAATCTATGTCTAATCCTGATGTCATCTTCGCGGGCACAGGAGAACAATATGGTGGAGGTGATATAAATGGTTCGGGATTATTTAAATCAACGAATCATGGCCAAGATTGGTTCCAAATAATCAGTCCTGATGAGATCCCTGCAGCACAGCAAATTGGTAGAATAATCATCAATCCAGAAAATACAAATGAAGTTGTAGTGAGCGGTACAAGTAGTAAATGGTCTCAAGAATCGGTAAAATCTGGAATTTATAAATCACTCGATGGTGGTATTTCATGGTCTGAATCATTATTATTAACAAATGGCGATGTTGTGGACATGGTTTTGAATGATCCCACAAACTGGAACATACAATACGCAGCCATAGCCGGAAGGGGTGTTTACAAATCAACTAATGGTGGCCAAAATTGGTTAGGTAAAAGCATAGGCTTACCCTCAAATCCTGGACGAATTGAACTTGGAATATCTCCTATCAATTCAAAAATTATTTGGGCCTCAGAAGAGAATGGAGTTTTATATGTTTCAAAAGATGGAGCAGAGAGTTGGTCTTTTGTTGGAGAGCTAAATAGTTCACAAAATTTTAATTTTCTGATTCAAGGAAGTTATGATAATGCAGTTCTTGCACATCCTTTTGATGCTGACAAAGTATACATTGGAGGTGTCAATTTATGGGAATTTACTTTGACAGACTCAGTAAAATCTGTGAAAAATTTAGAATTAAGAAAGAGTAATACCGAAGATTTTTTGGCCTTTATCGACTTTGGAGGTGCTCAATTTGGCGGTATTATGGACATTGGAGAAGTTGGTTTATCCCGCATAGAAAATATTGAATTACGATTCGGTCAAGGTACACAGAAAGCCCATCGATTTACTGTGAATGGTGCGGGATCAGGTGTGAATGATTCCAATTACAAATATGAAGATTATGTAGAGGTCCCCTTTCAAGTTTGGGACGTTAATAATGACAAACAGCTCATGGCTTCCTTTAGAGACCAGCAAGAAGATGGTAAATGGAATTTAATTCCAGCCAATACAACTTCAGAAAGTAGTCTCCATTCCAGAGAATATCTTTTCATTCATTTAATAGAATACAATGAATCTCCAAACAGCAATATCGCAATAAATGGTGGACAGACTTTTCAGCAAATGTATTTTTTTTGGCCAGTAGGGATAGAAAATTATACATTTGACCCTTTTGATCTCCCTATCTCTCAAATCGAGATCGGCTTTTTTAATAAACAAACAATTGTTCGAGAAACTTTTAATATATCAGATGCTTATAACCAATTTGATGGAAATAACTCATTACTTAATAATAAACCTGCTAACGGAGAAAATGCTGTTCATCCCGATCATCACAGCCTTCATGCGATCAACATTAATACGTCCGATCAAACATTTAACCTTTTAAGTACCAATGATGGAGGTATTTATTTATCAAAATTATCAAAACAACCAGGACATGAGGATATGAGTTTTGATTTTGTAAGTACTGGATTTAATACAACTCAATTTTATGCTGCTGACAAAATGCCCGGGGAAGACCGATATATTGGTGGCATGCAAGATCAAGGTACATATCTTTCCCCGGAGGAAGGCTCCTCCAATGCCAGCTCAGCGTATAGGTATGTTATTGGTGGTGATGGGTTTGAAGTACTATGGAATAATCGAGATCCTAAAAAAGTTATAGGTTCGATGTATTATAATCTTTTTGAGTCCTCGTCTGACGGCGGACAAACATGGAATAGTGCTTCAAATGGAATCGGAGAGGATGGCCCTTTTTTGTCTAGACTGGCAAATTCTAGATCTTATCCAGATCGTATTTATGCAGTAGGTGCTAATGGAGTTTATAAGTCTAACAACTTTGGTGAAAATTGGAACTTAACACCCATTGAATCAGACTATTGGCTGTCAAGTAATTATACCGATTTGGAAGTCTCTGAGTCAAATGCCAATATAATTTGGGCAGCTAATTATATGAGTGAAACTAAAAGAGTTTTTGTCTCCACAGATGGTGGACTAACATTCACTCCAACGGAAACTTACTCAGAATTCCCGAATATGGGTCCAGTTATTGCAATTAATACCCATCCTAAGGAGGATAGTACTGCATTTGCTCAGTTTGCTATTGATGGTTTACCAAAAGTGCTTAAAACAGAAGATCTTGGAAAGACTTGGGTAGATATAACAGGATTTGACCCTAATGAAGGATCAAGTCATAGAGGATTCCCAAACACAGTTGTAGAGGGATTAATATGCTTTCCCAATGATCCCAGACATATGTGGGTAGCAACTGACATTGGAATAGTCGAATCGATGAATGGAGGAGAGTCATGGAATTTAATCAACTCTAATCTTCCTATGGTAAAAATATTAGATATGAAAATCCAAGATGATCAAATCATCATTGCTACGTATGGGAGAGGTATATGGTCAGTAACAATCCCAGAAATTGAACAAGAAATTGTTTTTGCTCCAAACGTTGTGAATGTTGAAATCGATTTGACTGGTCAAACTACCCTCAAGTTAATTTATTCAGATCTTTTCGATTCTACACATATTTTTGTGGATGACGAAATAGTTTATTCTGATCAAGAACAAACCATGGGACCAGTAAACTTCACAATAAATAACCTAAATTTAAATGGAAAAAAATCTTTCCATACTGTGGCATACAGAGATGGATCTAGCTACGAATCAATTGAATCTGAATTCCTAATGTATGAGGTATTTGATCCACAGATATCATACAGTACCGATTTTTCAAATATTTCAGAAGTCGCGGTTGATGGATTTAATATAGGCTATAAACCAGGATTCTCAGATCTTGCTCTGCATTCGAGACATGATTATCCAGCTTCCAAAGAACTTATCGCTGTTTTAAAAACACCTATACAAGTACAGGAAACTGATGCTACAATCGAGTTCAAAGAAATTGTTATTGTCGAGACAGGTCAAGCAAATACAACCTATGGGGATGAGGAATTTTGGGATTACGTCATTTTAGAAGGATCTACAGACGGAATTAACTGGAACCCTTTACTTGATGGCTATGATTCTGATTCAGATGAGGAATGGCTTTCTGCCTATAACAGCCAAAAAAATGGTGACCCTAGTATGTACAAAGAAAGAACAATTAATATTCTCGACTCTTTCAACCCGGGTGACGAAATTCTCATTCGCTTCAGGCTTTTCTCTGATCCTGGCGTACAGGCTTGGGGATGGGTTATAGATGACTTAGTTATTCAGGAAGCACCCCTAAAGATTAAAAAAGACGAGGAGGTAGATTGGGAAATATACCCTAATCCAATAACAGATTTTATAAATATCAATTTAAAAATTAAAACAAAAGGATTGATTAAAATTTTAGACCTGCAGGGTAAAGTAATACAAACCCAACTAGTGGCTCCCGAAACAGAAGCAATTTTATTTGAAAGAGGTGATTTACAAGCTGGTATTTATTTGGTCTCTCTTGAGTCACAAGGTTTTAATCAAATTAAAAAAATACTCGTTCATTAATGGATAGTTAAGCATCATGCTCAATTCATATTTTGATGTAAACAAAACTGAGGCGGGCTGTGATGAAGTGGGAAGAGGATGCTTGGCGGGACCTGTTGTCGCCGCAGCGGTCATCTTACCTAAACATTTCAAACATGATTTTTTAAATGACTCTAAGAAACTTAGCATTTCCCAGCGTGAATTACTTAAAATAGAAATAAAAAATGTGGCGCTGGCTTATGGTGTTGGTGAGGTTTCTCCCCTAGAAATTGATGACATCAATATCCTCAATGCTTCATTTTTAGCTATGCACAGAGCCATTGATCAGTTAAAAATCAAACCCGAACTCCTTCTCATCGATGGTAATAAATATAACCCTCACTGTTCTATTCCTCATCAATGTATCATAAAAGGTGATTCGAAATTTCTCTCAATAGCCGCTGCTTCAGTGCTCGCTAAAACGTATCGCGACCAGCTCATGCGAGATTTAGCAAAAAAATATCCTCATTACGGTTGGGAAACTAATGTGGGCTATCCAACCATCGTCCATCGACAGGGGATCCGAAAACAAGGTATCACACCTTACCACAGAAAAACATTTCAACTTCTACCTAAATAATCACAAGGTCTATTTAATTTAGCTTTTATGTCAATCACTCATCTTGTTTCCTGGAATGTTAATGGTATTCGTGCTATTATGAAAAAAGATTTCCTTAAAGATCTGAAGGTATTAAATCCTGATGTGTTGTGTCTACAAGAAATTAAAGCTCAACCCGAAGATGCTCTAAAATCATTTTCGGTGATAGAAGGTTACCACATATATACCAACTCTTCTAAAGCAAGAAAGGGATATTCTGGAACTGCCATTTTATCCAAAAAAAAACCGTTAACTATAAAGTTTGATATAGGAGTGGAAGAACATGATCAAGAGGGCCGTGTGATTACCGCAGAGTTTGCCTCTTATTTTTTAGTTACTGTTTATACACCTAATTCAGGAGAAAGCTTAAAAAGATTAGATTATAGGACAAGATGGGATGTGGCATTTAAAGCATACATTTTAAGTTTAGAGCAAATAAAACCTGTAGTTATTTGCGGTGATCTCAATGTCGCCAACAAGGAAATTGACATTGCACGACCTAAACCCAATTACAATGTATCGAGCGGATATACTCAAAAAGAAATTGACGGTTTAGAAAGCTTATTAAGTGCGGGATATTTAGATACCTTTAGGAAGTATTATCCCGAAGAGATTAAATACAGCTGGTGGAATTACCGATTTCAATCAAGAACAAGAAATGTAGGTTGGAGAATAGACTATTTCCTGGTCTCGAATGCCCTTGAAGGACAACTTGATAATGCTTTAATTTACAATGAAGTAATGGGTTCCGATCACTGCCCAGTAGGGCTTAAAATTACTATCTAAACTAGATCTATGGAAAACACTTGTATCCCATTACATCATGTCCACGAAGCACTTGGAGCTAGAATCATTCCCTTTAGTGGGTTCGAAATGCCGGTAAGATACAGCTCGGATAAAGAAGAACATTTAGCAGTAAGAAATGGCGTAGGTGTTTTTGATGTCTCTCATATGGGCGAATTTCTTGTTGAAGGGCCTCATGCCCTAGCCCTGATTCAAAAAGTAACTAGTAACGATGCAGCTAAACTTATAGATGGTCAAGCGCAGTATTCATGTCTACCCAATTATGAAGGAGGCATCGTAGATGATTTGATTGTCTATAGGTTTAATATAGAAAAATATTTATTGGTCGTCAACGCTTCCAATATTGAAAAGGACTGGCTTTGGATTTCAGCCAACAATGATATGGAGGCCTCTTTATCAAATGTTTCAAAAGATTATTGTCTCTTTGCAGTACAGGGACCCAAAGCTTTGGATGTATTGCAATCCATCACCGAAGTTGATTTAGCCGCAATCAAGTTTTATCATTTCCATGAAGGATCCCTAGCCGGCATAGATGGGATCATCATCTCAGCTACAGGCTATACAGGCGCAGGTGGATTCGAATTGTATGTTAAAAATGAACAAGCAGAATCTTTATGGAATCAAATATTTCAGGCTGGAACTGAATACGATATCAAGCCGATAGGTTTGGGTGCGCGAGATACCTTGAGACTAGAGATGGGATATTGCTTATATGGCAATGATATCGATGATAAGACTTCTCCTCTTGAAGGAGGTCTGGGATGGATTACAAAGTTTTCAAAATCCTTTATCAATTCGGCAGCGCTCGCCACACAGAAAGAAAAAGGAGTTCAGAAAAAATTAATCGCTTTTAAAATCAATGGCAAAGGCATCCCAAGGCATGATTATCCCATTATGAATTTGAAAGGTGTCATCATGGGTAAGGTCACTTCAGGAACCATGAGCCCATCCTTAAATATAGGTATTGGCATGGGCTATGTCCCTATAGGCCAACATCAAATAGGGACCAAAATTTTCATCGAAATTCGCCATAAAAAAGTGCCTGCTACAATCTGTAAGACTCCATTTTTATAAGCTCATGGCCTTAACTATAGAGGTTTGTCTCACGCCTAAGTTAATCAGTCAACACCTTCTCGAAGGGAAAATAGCTGTTGCAGTGGATATATTTCGGGCAACTTCCTGTATGATCACCGCATTGGTGGAAAATGTGAAAGCCATTTATCCTGTGAGTACCGTGGAGGCATGCTTCAGCCTAGGAACTCAGGGGATGCTCACTGCGGGAGAACGCGGGGGCATCAAAATAAAAGGGTTTGATCTAGGTAATTCACCTTTTGACTACATGGGTAAAGTCTCTGGAAAAGAGGTGGCTATATCTACAACCAACGGTACAATGGCTATAGAAAAATCAAAAAATGCTGAACAGGTGATCATTGGCTCATTTTTAAACATTACAGCTACGCTGAACTATTTAATAGATCAAAACTTACCTGTGGTTATTCATTGCGCGGGTTGGAAGGAAGCGCCTAATATAGAAGACACCTTGTATGCTGGCGCCTTAACGCATCAACTGATCGGTCATGATTTTCTCGCTGAGAATGATGCGGCTAAAATGGCCTTAGATTTTTATCTCCAAAATAAGAATTCCTTATTGAAAATAGCATTGAAATCTGATCATGCCGAACGACTTAAAAAATTTGGAATAACTAAAGATCTTAGTTTTTGTCTTCAAGTAGATAAGTATCCCCACCTCAATGGTAGATTGAGGGGTTCAAAAATTGTTAAAATCTAGTCCGCCTACCCAATTCCATTTTGGATAATTCAAGATCCAACGCTTTGGTTGAAATCTGTAACTCCCGTAGGGAATAAATCAGAGAAGCTAATAATAAGATCAAAGAAAAACCAAACATATAGCTGCCAAAATCAAGCTGACCATAAAAGATAAAAATCATACTTAATACACAAAAGAAAAAACTCAGCACCCCTAAAATTTGCATATCTCGAATCAATGTCAATCTTCTTCTTAAATTTTTAATTTGACCCATAATAAGGACTTTATCGTCGTGCTCCAAATATTTTTTATGTAATTCTCGTATAATTTGAGCAATCACCAAAAATCGATTGGTATAGGCCAGCAATAACAAAGAAATCGCTGGGAAAAGTAAGGCCGGTATATTGATTGAAATGACCATCTATTTCAATTTAGGATTGCTCTTATGACGCAGGTGATCTCTGAGATTTTTCTTTTTAAAGTTATTTTCTAATGCTTCTGTCAAATCAATACCTGTCTGATTGGCCAAGCACATCAAAACCCATAAAATATCCGCCATTTCATCGGCCATATCAAAGACTTCATCTGATTTTTTAAAGGACTGATCACCATATTTTCTCGCTATGATACGCGCCAATTCCCCAACCTCCTCTGACAATATAACCATATTAGTTAATTCACTGAAATAGCGTACTCCTGTGGTATTGATCCATGCATCCACTTTTTCTTGAGCTTCTTTGATTTCCATTAAGTCACGGTCATTTAAGATTTATAAAATATTAAGGATTTGCTCTTTAATTTTCTCTAGCTCCTCCTTCATCCCCACCACTGATCTTTGAATACCTGCATCATTGGCCTTGGATCCTATGGTATTAATTTCTCGACCCAATTCTTGACATAGAAATCCCAATTTTTTCCCGCTTGCGCCTTTATCATCACTGATTACATCAATAAAATAATCTAAATGAATGCCCAATCGTATTTTTTCTTCTGTGAGGTCTAACTTCTCAATATAATAGATCAATTCTTGTTCAAATCTATTTTCATCTACTTTAACCCGTTGCTTGATCTCTTCTAAAGATTGATGAATTCGACTTTTTAAGTTTTCTATTCTTCCTGGGTCTCGTTCTTCCACTTCACTAAGTCCTTTTCTAATTTTTTGATGAGACGCGACCAAAGCTTCTTGTAAATTTGCTCCTTCCTGGCGTCTGAATTGATTACAATCAGCTACTCCCTCCAAAAGCACTTCTTTGAAGGCTTCAAAAGAAATGTTTTCTTCTGGATACTCTTCGTGCATTATGACTTTAGGCATGTTCATGGCCATCTTGAATAAAGCCACTTTTCCTGATGCTCCCAAATCTCCAGACAAATGCTCCAAATGTTTATAATAGGCGTCGAACAATTCTTGATTGATCTGAATCAGTGGTTGCTCGAAACTTTGAAGCTCAAAATGTACCCCCAAATTTATTTTGCCTCGGCCCAATTCTTTTTCGAGAAGTGCCTTTATTTCCATTTCCCATTTTAAAAATGCTCGAGGTAATCGAAAAGAGGCATCAAAAAACTTATTATTGAGGGTCTTGATCTCAACTTTTAAAGAATATTTCTCGTTGATTTTTTCAGCGGAACCAAAACCCGTCATCGATGTAATCATAGCACAATGTTAAAAGTCTAAACCTAATGAAAGGGTGAATTTTGCAGATTTTATCTCAAAATCCTCCAAAGGTCTGGCATAATCAAGTTTGAGATAATAACCCAATAATGCCGTTCGGAGTCCAAAACCATAGCTTGCCAGCCACGGGCTGGCATAGTTCGCTACTTTAGCTTTAAAAGGAGTCTCATCGTAATCAATAAAAATAATACTATTTTTTCGTGTAATGGGGATTTTCCCATCCCAAGCAGAACCAATGTCAGTAAAAGCTACCAACATGAAATTTCTCAAAAAAGTAGACTTTACTGGGAATCTTGACAAATATTGAAATACTGGGAATTTCAATTCCATATTTACCAACAGAGCAGCAGTACCATATTTCTCATTCAAATCATAGCCCCGCATTTGGTTTACAAATTCTGTAAAAAGCAAATTACTATTATCGATTTCGTTAGCTACGGTCAAGGGATCCCCTCCAGAATGTTCCTTGGTCCGAGCTAATACCCAATTAGGTACGCCTCCTAAAAGAAATTTTTGTGGATTAGGACCAAATGATTTTCCCATGTATATACGGGTAGCCAATGTCAGTTCATTATGAATTATTTGATAATGCCTCAAGTCAAACCTAAACACATTAAATGATTGATTTTTAGAAAATGATTGATTGTAATGAAACTCTACTAGGGCTCTGGTACCTTGTAAAATATTAAACCCTCTTTCCTTTGTATTGTCAAAAACTCCTCTTAATTGAAAGCCCGTATACAAAATACGACTGTCCTTAGCATAATCAGCAGCATTGGTATTTACACTTTCATATTGTAGATTATTGAAACTGGTTTGCTGAAAAAAGGGATTCAACTCAAGTCTGAATTTATTAGTCAAGGGGACTGCTGCTCCCGCTATCAATCCATTTAATTTATAGGACTGCCTTAAGAAATTTTCGGCATCATTTTCAAGATAGATGGATTGTCGAATCAACCGAACTTTAAAATCCATCCAGTATTTCAAATACTTGTATTCTGCAAAAAAATCGCCTTGGTCAAAACTGCTCTTCACCATACCCCCTGCATTGATTACATGATTTCCCAGAATGTCTGAAACCTGTATTTCTGCTGAAAAACCAAACCCTCTGAGTGGATCCAAGACAAAATCATTGATGAGGTTGTTTGAACTGAATCGAGGTTGATATGCCCGAGGTCCCCACACCTCATTTTCAATGGTTAAACGTTGGTAATTTTTAAAAAAAGAATCTATTTTCAACACATTATTCGATTCTTCTTTAACCTCTCTTTCTTCAAATTTATAATTTTCTGTATCTATATAATCGGGCTCTTGAGATTGATTAGGCTCGGCAAAAACAAACGTATCTGCATCTATGACCGTTACCAATACCTTATTTTGGGTACTATCCATATCCAATGGTTCTTCTTGGGATTGAATTAATAGGCTATCTTCTCTTGCTTTGACTTTCGCTTTTTCTCTTTTAAGCTTCTCCATCTTTCTCCGATCAAGAACCTCGGCAATATATTGGCCCTGTCTGATTTTTTGACGATTCGTTTCAGTGGTGAATTTGGAAGACTCAATATCTATGTTAGGATAATAATAAATATTATCCTCTCCTTCGTTAAAAGCTATAAAAACCATCCCATTATCATTACCGAAATGCACATCAAAATCTTTAAGGCTACTATTAAAATTGGTTACTTGGGTTTGAATACCCTGAGTCATTTCATATTTAAATAGATTGGTAATGCCCCTTTGATCACTTAAAAAATATAATTCCGATTGATTTTTAAATATGGGTTTCGTATCTCGAGTGTTCGTATTGGTCATTCTGAAATATTGCTGCGTTGTTGTATCTATATCGAATAAAAATAAATTAAAATGAGGATTTAAATATTTGATACTTGTATCCGAAATATTTAAAGCATCCGAGGGACGATTAGAACTAAAAACAATGGCGGCAGTGCCGGGTATGAAAGTTGGGTCAATGTCATCAAAAATATCAGAAGTAATTCGGCGAACTGAATTTCTCAATACACTGATAAGAAAGAGATCACTTTTCCCATCCGCATCTCCACTTATAATGGCCAATCTACCATTTTGATTCAATGAAAAACTTTTGATTTGGTTAAACCTTGTGAGGGGTTTTTCATTGAGAAGACCCGTTTCAATTTGATAACTCGCTAGGTATAAAAATCCCCGTTTAAAATAAATAATTCCCAATGTATTATCTCCAGCAAAATCTAATAGAGGAAGATCTTGATCCACATGATTTGCCTCCACTTGATACCCTCCTTGAAGGATTCGCGTTTTATTACCCGTATCTCTATCTCTCAGATAAACAGAAATCTTGCCTAATGAATTTTCAGTATAGGCAATGTATTTGCCCGATTCACTGACTGCTACATCGTTAAAATATTGATTTTCTTTTTTGTTTGTGGCAATGATTTTTTCTTTAGCTAAGGGTTCATAATTGGTATCAATTAGATCTTTTCCAAAGCGATAATAATTTTTCCAATTTTTAGAAAATTGCTTATAACTAATTCCTAGCGTATTACTTATGCTCACATCCTCTTTGTTCATAATTCTTGTTAAATTAAGAATATTCGATATGTTAGAAGCCCCATATTTAATAGCGATGTAGTTCCATATGGCTTGTCCCAAGACACCCGCCTGATCACCTTGAATCTTTTTTTCTTTCTTAATGTGCTTGGCATCTAAATAATCTCTTATAAAATCATCCATTTTTAAATCCCATCCGTAGGCCAAATACCTTGCTGCTCCATCTATAAACCATTCTGGAAGCTTTAGAAGATGTGAACTTTGAAAAACTTCTCTGAGACTTCCACCGAAAAGCATATCGTTGATTAAAGTACGAGATAAAAGATAAATAAGCTCTTCTTTAAATACCTGAACCGTTCCAGGGTTTGCAATTTCAAGTTGAAGTTTGATAAATTCCATTTCCCCTCCAATCGTGAAAACAGAACCATCAATGCCTATATTACTCTGTTGAAGATCATTGTAAGAATTATAAATGACAATTTTAGTTTTAGCACTGGGCGCATAGCCCAATAGATCTGTCAACCTATTAAATTCATCTTCTAAATAGTCAATGGCCTCTTTAGCATATCTACCTCCCTCATCATAATAATAGACATCAAAATGGCTGGTAGTATAAAACAACCAATTAAATTTTTTGTATTGAATCCTATTTTGACCAAATTCTGTATCATAATATTGACCAAACGAGGTTGAGATCGATAGTATATATATGATTAGAAATATGGCTTTTTTATAATTCATGTTTTAACGAAGGGGATTTACCTCCAAAGGCATTTTTTTACCAAAACAAATATGATCTGCCAAACTCATGGCAAAATACGGAATTAAAGAGACTCCCTTACTTCCGAAACCATTAAATATAGCCACATTTTTATGTTTGTGATGAAAACCCACAAAAGGCTTTCTATCGAAAGTAGCAGGTCTCAATCCTGCCTGATGTTTCAATACTTCCAAATTTCCAACATATAACTTACTTAACCTATCCAAGAGTTCCCGCCTTCCTTTTTCGGTGGGCTCCTTGTTTTGATTTTGGTTGTCATAGGTAGATCCCACTTTCAAATGATTTTTATAAGGCAGCATAAAAACACCTTTACTTACTACATGATCAAAGGTTAAACGACATGAAATATCTAAAATTTCTCCCTTTACTAATCTAAATTTTAAATCAGACCACAACGGATTAATTCCTGCCATGGGTCCCTCACAGAAAATAATTTGATGCGCCACAAAGGATCCTAGTTTTATGTTATCTTCTTCTATTTCCAATGCTTCAGAAGGTACGCTCCATTCAATATATGAATCTTGGTCTTTAAAATATTTTTTACATTCACTTACCAAAGTGGCTACATCAACCATGCCAGATTTATTTATAAAGAACCCTCCCAAGGGATCTATTAATTGATCCACCTTTATGGAATGATTCGAAATTGATTTGATGTAGGGTGCATAGCCCAGCTCCACAGTTCTCAAAGACCAATCATTTTGTTCTTCAATGTTATTGAACAGGCGATAGATAGTTTTACTAAAATGAAAACTCGCATTCATTTTTTTTTCTAAATCTTGATAGTAATTGGAAAGGTTTGGGAACAACTCATCTGCCAACCAAGTTTTCGCCATTTTACGCCCCGTGATAGGATTGTACAAACCCGCTGCGACTTTGGATGAGCTCACAATGGGGTTGTTGTCGAAGATCATCACATTTTTTCCTCGTTTTTCGAGTTCCAAAGCCAATAAACTTCCTGCCAGCCCCTGCCCTACAATCAAAATATCTCGCTTTTGCATCGTCTTACCGACTTTTTAAGCAAATTTGCAGTAAAATGTATTATTTATGAACATAAAATCCTTTGTATTCAATGCTTTCTACGAAAATACTTATTTATTAGCCAGTTCTAACCTTGAGACAATTATTTTAGATCCCGGCTGCTATGAAGATTTTGAAAAAAAAGAACTGACAGACTTTATAAAAACAAATAAATTAAAGCCCATTGCCATCATTAATACCCATTGTCATATCGATCATGTGCTTGGTAATGATTACTTAAAAAAATTATATGACATCCCTTTATGGATTCCAGCTACGGAAAAGAATTTACTGAAATCTGTCTCGACCTATGCAACCAGCATGGGTATTCAAAATTATCAGGAAGCCCAACCCGACAAATTACTCAGCGAAAAAGATGTGATTACCTTTGGATCTGATAAATTAGAAATCTTGTATGCCCCTGGCCATTCTGAAGGACATCTAATGTTCTACCACGCCGCTGAAAAATCTCTCATGGCTGGAGACGTGATTTTTCGTGAAAGTATTGGTCGAACGGATCTTCCTGGAGGTGATTTTAAGACCTTGGTAGAAAGTATCAAAAATCAAGTATATACCCTTTCAGAAGTTGTCAAAATTTATCCTGGGCATGGTCCCAGCACTACGGTTGGTCATGAAAAAGAAAACAACCCCTTTGTAAAATCTTGAATGTATTTAGGCACATACCCAACTTCCTCACCGCACTCAATCTATTCACGGGAGTGCTCGGTATTATAAATGTTTTTGAGGGCAATTACCAACATACCCTTTATTTTATAATGATTGCCGGTGTTTTTGACTTTTTAGATGGCTTCACCGCAAAATTGCTTCAGTCTACCAGCTCATTTGGGAAAGAATTAGACTCTTTGGCCGATATGGTTACTTTTGGTGTGCTCCCTTCATTGTTCCTGTTTAAGTGGGCTGCCTTAACCTCTGACGATTTCCATTGGTTGGCTTACAGCGCCGCATTGATCCCTATTTTTGCGGCCTTCAGATTGGCTAAATTCAATTTAGACTCGACACAATCGGATGCGTTTATTGGATTGCCGACGCCCGCCGCAGCCCTACTCACAGTAACCATCGTCAAAGCATCCTTTCTAGTTTCCTGGATTTACTTCACTCCAATTTATAGTCTTTCTGTAAGTCTGCTGATGATAGTACCTATAAAAATGCTCAGTTTCAAATTTACATCTCTGGTTTTGAGCGGTAATGAGCTGAGGTACTTGACCCTGCTGGTGATAGTCTTAGGACTGGCCCTGTTTCAGCTTAATTTTTTACCCTATATGATTCCTATCTACCTTATGCTCTCATTGCTCTCAAATATGTCTGCAATGCATAAAATTTTAGGTAAATAAATAATTTTATAGATTTAAAACCGTTAATTAAAGCAGTGAAATTCTTATATGCTTTTCTTTTTTTTATCCCACTTGAATCGGTAGGACAAACCGCTTTGTTTGATCAAGGCTATTGGTATAAAATTGGGGTTACTCAAGAGGGAATCTATAAAATTGATAAAAATTTTCTTAATCAAATAGGCATAGACTATAGCCAACCTAATATGCTCAAAGTATTTGGTAACGGGATTGGCATGCTTCCGCAAGCCAATCATGAAGAGAGACCACGAGGACTGATTGAAAATAGTCTTAAGGGTTATGGCCTTGAAGATGGTGTTTTCGATGACAACGACTTTCTGCTCTTTTATGCAAATGGACCCAATGATTGGACTTGGGAAGATGATCTTTGGCAATTTAAAAAAAATATTTTTTCTGATACCGCTTATTACTTCATCACGGCAGCCGATTCAGAAGGTGCAAGGGTAACCGAAGCACCTAATTACGATATAACAAATAATATTATTTCATCCTATATCGCCCGTAAAGTACATGAATTAGATGAAGTAAATCTGTTGGGGAACTCAGGTAGAGACTGGTTTGAAGCTTATTTTAAAGCAGGAGAAAGTAGAAGCTATAATTTCCCAACTGAGGGCGCAGTAGATACTATCAAAGCCTTCATTAAAGTCGTGGGCAGAAGCGACTTAGCAGGTGCCTTTGAAATTTATAATAATGAAACTTTATTAGGACTCATAAGCTATGATGGTATTAACACTAAATCAGGTTCTACTTATGATTTAAAAGGGGATATACAAAATGAAATCTTCACATTTTTGGTCAATGATGCTACAACGATCTTGACCCTAAAACTACCTGTGGTTGCAGGCTATGATGTGCTCCTTGGCTACTTAGATCAGATCGTCCTGACCTATGCCAGTAATTTAGTCCTTCACGATGACATGATGGTATTTTCACACCCATTATTGGAACAAGATACGATCACCTACGAAATCATCAGTGATGAGGGTATAGAGGTCTGGGACGTCACGTATCCTCTCGTGAAAAGTTTGCCCCTCCACTCAGTGGGGGGCAATCATAAGTATACAACCTTAAATCATGATCAACAACACTTTGTAGCATTTTCAAATCAAAACTTACCCCAACCCATTGCCTTTCACCCAATTATGAACCAATCCATCTCAGACCTGAATCCTACAGATGGCCTCATCATTACCCATCCGGAATTTATCGCATCTGCTGAGCGACTCGCTCGTTTTCATTCAATCCATGACCAATTAGATGTTGCGGTAGTCACAACTAACCAAATTTACAATGAATTTTCATCGGGCATGCAAGATCTAACTGCCTTAAGGGATGCCATTAAGTATTTTCGAAGTCTCAATAATAGTTTTCGCTATGTGTTACTCATGGGAGATTGTTCTTTTGATTACAAAGATCGAATATCCAATAATACAAACTTTGTTCCTGTTTATGAATCTAGAAATTCCTTAAACCCAATCAATAGTTATTCATCAGATGATTATTTTGGGTTTTTAGAAGAGGAAGAAGGACTATGGATCGAAAATAACGAAGGCAATCATAGTTTAGAAATTGGGATTGGCAGACTTCCGGTTAAGACACAAGAAGAGGCCAAAAACATGACTGATAAAATCATTCGTTATGCTTCAAGCCAAAGAATGTATGGTTCTTGGAAAAACAACATCACCTATGTGGCTGATGATGGAGATGCCAATCTACATCAAAGGGCTGCTGAAACCCTTGCCAGTTATTTTAGTGATTTCCAACCACAAACCCAGCTAAATAAATTATATATAGATGCATTACCACAAGAAATACTGGCCAGTCGGGAATCTGCACTTCTTACTAGGGAAGCACTGATCAGCGCTCTTGAAGAAGGTACCTTTGTGGTAGATTATTTGGGTCATGGAAATGAAAGCCAATGGGCCGTCGAAAATATACTAGATGCGACGCTCGTTAATGATTTAACCAATCGTTTTTATTTACCCCTCTTCTTAACCGCAACCTGTGAATTTGGTAGATATGACGATCCATCAATTAATACCTCAGGTGCCGAAAAGCTCTTGCTCAACAAAAATGGTGGCGCCATTGCCTTATTGACTACTACCCGACCCGTTTATGCTTCTTCTAATGAGTTGGTCAACGAGGCATTTCATAAAAATTTATTTAAAACTGAAAATGGATCCTTCTTAAGATTAGGAGATATTATGAGACTTACCAAAAATGAAAGTGTCTCTGGTGTGAATAACCGCAATTTTTCATTGCTAGGGGACCCCATGTTGCAACTCCAGTATCCAGAAAATAAGATCGTTATTGATAGTATCAACGGATTTAATATTGTCGATTTGGGGAGCGACACCTTAAGTGCACTTGAAAAAATAAGATTTAGTGGGTCTGTTCAATCAATTGACAGCCTATTTCTTACAGATTTCAATGGAAGTGTAAATGTTTCCGTTTATGATCGAATCACTAAAAAAGAGACTTTAGGTCAGGAAAACCCTACATTTACGTATGCTGTCAGAGAAAATAAAATTTTTGAGGGTCAGGCCACCGTCTATAATGGCCATTTTTCTATTGAATTTATAGTTCCCAAAAACATCAGTTATCGGTTTGAATCTGGGAAAATCATAATGTATGCCCAAAATGATGAACTTACCAGTGATGCTACAGGCTTTTTTAAAGATTTTGTAATGGGTAATACAGCAGAAAATCCTGCTGTAGACAATGAACGCCCTACAATTAGCCTTTACATCAATGATGACTCGTTCAATGAGGGAGATGTGGTAGGGAAAAATGTGCTTTTTATTGCTAAAATAGTAGACGAAAGTGGTATCAATACATCAGGTATCGGTATCAATCAAGATATTACCTTAACCCTAGAAGATGGGAGCATCTATGTTTTAAACGATTATTACGTGGCTGATCTCGATACTTATCAGTCAGGAAGCATCACATTTCCGTTAAGAAATATGTCCGTTGGAAATCACACAGCGACCCTTAAAATTTCAGATATACACAATAACACCTCTTATCGCCCCGTTAACTTTATAGTTTCCAATGAGCCAAAATTATTGCTTTACAATGTGATGAATTATCCCAATCCAGCCAGAGATGGCACCACTTTTACATTTGAACATGATCGAATAGGTGAAGCTCTAGAAATTAAACTCATAATATATGACACCCGAGGAAATATCATCAGCAAAGAATTATTTGAAGTTGATGATAGCCCTAAAAAAATTGATGGCCTCTATTTACCTTTTCCACCTGGCACATTTAGAAAAGGAATTTATTTATACCAGATCGAAGTTTCCAGTACGCAAGATCAAGCAAAAGGAACTGCTATTGAGCGCTTACTAATAAATAATTGAACTAACTTTACCTTATAAAATGCAAACTATCAAAGTCTTTTTACTATTTATTCCCATTATTTGGGTGCCTATTTTTGCCAAAGGACAAGTACGTGTTACTGGACAAGAAGGAGACAATCCCATTTCAGTTGCTGTTCCATTTGTCAGCTTTGCTCCAGACAGTAGAGGATCTGCTTTAGGTGATGCCGGTGTAGCTACGAGTCCTGATGCCCAGAGTATTCATTGGAATAATGCAAAACTTGCTTTTATTAATTTTAGCTCCGGTTTCTCTTTTTCCTACTCACCTTGGTTAGGCAATATCGTAGACGATATGTCTCTCAATTATCTCACTTACTATAAAAGAATTGATCAAATTCAAGCATTTGGCATCAGTATGAGGTATTTTGATATGGGGGAGATTCAACTCACCGATGTCACTGGATTACCCATTGGTCTTGAAAACCCACGTGAATTATCCTTTGATGCCACTTACTCTAGGAAATTAACCGAAAACCTAAGTGGAGGACTGAGTATTAGGTACATTTGGTCCAACTTATTAGGAAACAGCACGGGGGCTCCCAGTGCAAATTCGGGCAAAAGTCTTGCCTTTGACTTAGGCTTTTATTATGTTAAACCAATGGTTATAAGTGGTTTAGATACTGATTTTTCTTTGGGCGCTCACATTTCTAATTTAGGTCAAAAAATCAGTTACACCAGTGAAGAATTTGAAGATTTTATCCCAGCCAACCTCAGGATCGGAATGGCACTAAAAATGAATTTAGATCAGTATAACTCTTTTACCTTTATCTTCGATATGAACAAGTTATTGGTGCCTACGCCTCCTATTTATGAACGGGATACCGATGGGAACTTGGTACTAGACAATGGTAATCCTATCATTGCTTCAGGCAAAGATCCAAACCGTCCGTTCATCAGTGGTACATTTGGTTCTTTTAATGACGCCCCCAATGGATTTAGCGAGGAAATGCAAGAACTTACTTTTTCTGTAGGTACTGAATACTGGTATGGAGAAATGGTAGCGGCTCGGGTAGGTTATTTTTATGAACATGAAAATAAAGGGGCTAGAAAATATTTTACCGTAGGCTTTGGGGTACGGTATTCGACCTTTGGCCTCGACTTATCTTATCTCATTCCTCAAGTACAAAACAATCCATTAGGAGATACCCTCAGGTTGTCTTTCTTGTTTAATTTCAATAAAAAAGAAACCCTCGACACCTCTTCATGATAGATCGGACTCTTGCACCCGCATCTTTTCCTGTAAAGAATTTTAATTTTAGGAACTACCGTAAGATCATATTGAATGGCCACATTGAGGGTCTTGTCATTCCAGACAAACAACATCCCATCTGCTCAATAGAAATTATTTTCCGAAGTGGTAGTTGGTTTGAAAAGAATCCAGGTGTTGCTTTTTTAACAGGTAAAATGCTTCTTGAGGGGAACTCCACCAAAAATGGAGAAGAAATAGCGTTGGCTTTTGAACATATGGGAGCTCACATAGAAATACAAACTGCAGTTGATGGTACCAGTATTCGTCTTTTCGCTACTCAAAAGCATATTCACTCAAGTCTCTCTTTACTACAAGAAATACTTTTTACACCCAGCTTCCCTGCCCACGAGTTCGAGGTTATTAAGAATTTAAAAGTGGAACAAATAAAGATCCAACTTGCGAAAAACACCTATTTCGCTACTTCATACTTTCATGAATTACTGTTTGGTGCGACCCACCCCTATGGCCGTTCTCTAAAAGAGATAGAGATCAAACAGAGATCCCTGCTTGAAATCACAGATTTTTTTCAGTTACAATTCCAAAATAATCCTAAGGTGGTACTTTGCGGTGACATTGATGAAAAGATTATCGAAAAAACAGCCCTGCTTTTAGGCAACATAAATAAAGTTGGCGAAGAAATGCCTAGTTTTGAGATCCGCCCCAATCATGGTCACCAAACGATCGAACGCTCAGATAGTGTGCAAGCTTCACTCAGGGTAGGTGCCCAAACCATCCATAGGGGGGATCAAGATATCCATAAATTAACGGTCGCCAATAAACTTTTAGGTGGTTTTTTCGGATCCCGCCTTATGAAAAAATTAAGAGAAGAAAAAGGATTAACATATGGGGTCTATTCATCCATTACGCATGCTCACAATGCCTCTTATTGGACAATTTCAACAGAAATGAAAAGCGATAATGCCGAAGATTCATTAGAAACTATTCACGAAATTATTACTGAACTTGCTCAAAACTATCCTTCTCTTTCAGAAGTTGATATGCTCAAAAATTTCCTAAGAGGAAATTTTTTGAGCTCTATGAATTCGATCTTAGATGTTGCCTCTATCTACACCCTCCTTTTTGTGAATGACATATCCCATCATTTTTTAAACACCTCTTTAGAAACCATAGATAACATTCGGCCTAAAGACATATCTGAAATGATACAAAAATATTATCTGGATTCGGACAAATCATCCTTGTTTGTCCGGTAAATGTCTTATAATTAAATAGTGATACATTCTCTCAATAGATGCATATTTAAAGGCCAATTTCATGTAGCCCGCATAATCCATCAAACCGACCCTATGCTCCTGAGTAACCACCAGCAAATCCTCGCCAATAGGAGTGATGTTCTCATAATCGGTCCGCAACATGATATCTCCAGATGCGTTCGCAATCCCTATATTCCCTTTGATGTCTTTGAGTAAATAGTTGCCGCATGACTGATCAATGCTTACATATTTTAAAGAAAGAATGAGCTTACCCGAATTGTCTATAAGACCATATTTATCCTTTTGACGTACTATGGCCACGCCGTTCTCATAAGGGAATACTTGGTCGTATATCGGTTGTATGACTAATCTCTCCTGAGCATCTATAAACCCCCATTTGTTGCCTAATTTATAGCCAATGCGCGCATCAGAAAAGCAAAGTAAACTATCATAACGATTGGCTATCCTTAAATTGCCTTTTTCATTGATAAAGCCATATTTTCCATCTTTTTTAATCATAAAGAGCCCTGTACAATAATTGAGTACCTGACTGATGTCATCCTCAGGAATGACACGGTACTCTGAAAATTCATCTAGTAGCACGGTACCTCGACTGTCTTTACCCCAAAATAGGTGGCCCATTTGGCCTACAGAATCATAAAATGGATCTAGAATAACTTCTCCTTGAAGAGATATGATACCTCTTTGATCCGAATGATTCCTTATTTCTAAATATGAACCCCGATCGAAAATATTCCCCTTAATTTGATAGATGGCATCGCCCTCCATGGAAAGAAGCGTAGTAATTTCTTTATCTCTTGCAATAATACCATAGGAGGCGATAGATAATTCATCAAACATTGGTGCTACGATCCAATGTTCAAAAAGATCTATCACACCCCATTTACCCAAATAATTAATGGCTATTTTCTGGTGATAACCTGCACCTATCGAATCATATTTTAAAGAAATAATTTCATCCCCTTTAAAATCTAGAAAGCCCCAAAATTCATAATTTTTAACTGGAATCATCGAAAATAATTGGGCAGAAATATCCTGATACCCTTTTTTTGAAATCTTGGAACCGAATTGATTATAAACCTCCCATTTTCCTTTCAAAAAGGCATAAAAAAACGGCGCATCCTGGTAAATTGAATCTTTTTCCAAAATAAAAGGTTTTCCTTCGGTATCTGTAACCGACCATGTATAGCTCGACTTATGATAAGTCAACACAAAGCCTTTAGTTTTAAAACTGGTCTTTTGATTACTCCTGATGACCTTATTTGAAGATGGGTTGATTAACCGTTCTTCACTCCCATTACAATAAGCCACAAGGATGCCAGCATCGAATGTAAGTGAGTCTGCCCTGACCGTTATGATAGTCTTTAAATCAAAATTTCGAACTTCCCATAAAGGAAAACTGACCACCTCTTTTACTCCATTTATCTGTTTATATTTTGTTTCGAGCAACGCAACCATTCCCTCTAAATCTAATAAGCCGTATTTACCTCCTTTTTCCACGCAGATTCCCTCAGTAATAACTGAAAATTGATCAAAATCTTGGAATGGAGTTTCTGTTCCACCTTTTCGAAATAACGCCCATTTATTTAAAAAATTTTGGGCCATTACCACATGTTCATTAACAACCTTAATTTCTTTATGCTTGGGCGGCAAGATTAAGTTGAATTCATTATCGTAAAATCCCTTTTTTATAGTTCCATAGTCATAAGTTGAGACTACATAGCCCAGAGACTTCGACTCAATCGAAAAATAATTACAGCTGATCTTAATAGACCCTTTCGAATCGATAATACCGTAAAATAATTGGTTACTTAAATTTCCCTTGATCGAAGCAAGAATATTACCTCCGTCAATCACCGACAATTTATAATAGATGGCTGCCGAGATTTTCTTTGTCTTAATATTTAGCAGGCCCCATTTTCCATTATGGAAATAGCCCACAAAGTTACCCACCGTCTCAAAATTTCCGTTTGACCATCCAATTTGATCATATACAGGGGCTACAACTATGGCTCCCTTTTCATCTTGAATTCCATAATAGGCATCTTTCTTTAATAAGCTATATTGCGCTTGGGCGAATCCAGTATAAAAAAGCAGTACAAGAAGAAAAGTAAGTATCGAACGAATGTCGTGTCTGACAATCAAATGCTATTTTTTAGGAGTTAATTCATCTTTCTCAAGATTGAATAGATCATTGAGCAACTCAACCAAAGTTTCGGCTTCTCCCCTTTTACAGGCAGCTTTTAATTGAAGTACGGGGAGTTTGATTACTTTTTGAACAATTCTCTTGGTCACCTTATCGATCAGGTCCTGCTCCACTTCTGTTATCTTACCTACATATCGAGCAATTTCTTCCTTTCTGATCTCTTCTAAGGCTTTTTTTAGTTTTTTAATTGTAGGAGATACCTCCATTTCCAAAGACCAGTTTTTTAATTCCCCAATTGTTTCATCCAAGATCAATTCAACTTCTGTTATAGCAGCCCTTCTACGCTCGATAATGCCCGAGGTTTGTTCTTCTATTTGATCTACATTATACAGTATAATTCCGTCTATAGTATCTAGCTCGGAGTCCATACTCCTCGGCACTGCTAAATCAACAAATAGTTTTTGAGACAACAACTGTTCATGAATGTGATCCTTCATAATTATAGGCTTGGGAACTTGGACTGAGGATATAATCACATCAAATTTGGCTATGTTTTTAAGTAGTTCCTCAAAAGGAAGCACTTCATAACCATACTGCTTGGCCAACGTTTGAGTCGTCAGAGCATTTCGGTTAGACAAGGTAATCGAGGCATTCATTTCCTCCATATTATCCGCAACATCTCGTCCTATTTCTCCTAATCCTAAAACCAAAATTTTAGGATCTGAAAAATTTTGAATGAATTGTTGAACCAAGCCTACACAAGCATAAGATACCGAAGCAGCCCCATCTCGAAAAACAGTCTCCTGTACTACTCGTTTGTTCGCATAAAAAATAGTATGCATCAACCGGTGAAAAAATGGTCCTGAAAGATGCTGATCGGCAGAACATTGATAAGCCTTTTTTACTTGATTAGAAATTTGAATATCTCCTAAAACCTTAGCTTCAAGCCCTAAGGCTACCCTAAACAAATGTCGTAAAGCCGGTAATTTCTCCTTATTCCAGAAGTAAGAGTCAATACCATCATCAACAATTTTTTTTTCTGTTTTTAATAAGTTTAAAATGGCATTAGATAAATCCAAATCTGAGGTATAGTAAATTTCGGTACGATTACAAGTTGAAAGAATTAAAGCTTCCTCGACACCCAAGATTTCGCGCATTCTATCCAAAAAATTTCTACTTTCATTTTCAGAAAAAGCCACTGATTCTCTGATCGAAATGGGCGATGAATCATGGGACAAACCAACAACTTTTAAACTCTCGTACATGTAAAAGAAATAATTGGAACACAAAAATAGCTTCAATGTTTTTTATATTGAACATTAAAGACAAAATTCTTACCTAACGGGGTTTTTAAGTTTAAAATTATTGATGAGAAAAATTAGAATATTTATCATTAATCAACGGGGTTTTCCTGGAACATAGGCCAATGGAGTGATCTTTTTAGTCATTCTCATCTTATTTATTTTTTTTTGAGATAGCTCTTGCCCAAAAATAACACCCCTGAGATCGATCTACATACACAGACTGACTTAAAAAATCGGGAGGAGGAAATTAAAAGTTCAGATACATTAAAGCATTCTTCATCTTCAATAAAAGACTTTTAACTCGTTATATTTCATCCCAATTCAATCTCAGTATAGACATTAAAAAAAAATATGGCATCGATACCTCGTTCATTGAGTCCCTTCTCCCCTACATTAAAATTTCAGAAAGGACGTTCAAAAAAAGTGATTACAAAAAATAAACTCTGATCTCCGCAAGCAAGCCCCTGCAGTAAGCATAAAACTAGATCTCAATTTAGCGGACAGTATTCAACTAAAAAGACTTCAAGGTGTAGGTCCTATTTTGGCGCGTCGTGCCTAAAAGTTCCGAGAAGCACTCGGCGGTTTCTATGATATTACACAATTGACTGAAGATTACAAAATGCCAAAAATCCCTAAAGAAAAAATTGCAAAATATTTTTATCTAAAGGGTGATCAAACTTTAAAATTAAATATCAACACTGATTCGATCATTCATCTCAGTAAGCACCCCTTTATTAATAGGAATCTTGCCAAATCAATAATAAATTATTGCAAAGTATACTGTAACTACGAAGGGGTAGAACAAATAACTTCAATAAAGATTATTTCGGACTCGCTTTATCATAAAATTGCACCTTATCTTACAACTAGCGAATAATNTAAAATGCGGCCTATATTAGAGACTTATTTAAGACGCCTTACCAATCTTTCTGGCAATAATAGGTCACTGCTCATTCATAAATTAAGAGCAGATCATTTTGTTGATGCACATCAATTTGATTTTGCATTGAACGATCCCAGCTTTAATATTATTGAAAGTCTTATTCAAGGTAACCAAAATATTCCCTTGTGCTCGACCTTAGAACCTAGAAATGCCAGCAGTAACAAAATATCTCAACAACTCAAAACGATAGTAAAATCTGAAAATTTCATTTTTAACGAACGTGGCTCCAAAGATTTATATCTAGGGTGGCCTTTTATTAAAGGAAAGTTCATTAATGATACCCTCGTCAGATGTCCTTTAATCTTTTTTCCAATTGCAATCGAAATCAAAGAGGATGTCTGGGTGTGTAACCTTAAGAAGAATATCAACATTACCCTAAATAAAACTTTCCTTTTAGCCCATGCGCTCTATAATAAAATAAGCTTAGATGAAGACCTTTTGGACTTGACTTTCAATGATTTTGACAAGGAATCAACAAATTTCAGAACCCAATTATATGAGCTCTTGCGCGAGGGTGACCTCAAACTTATTTTCAACAGTGATAATTATATAAATAAGCTAACTCATTTCAAAAATAGCACCAAGGAAATATTGAGAAAGACTGAAAAAACGGGCATTCTACAACTCTATCCAGAGGCAGTCATTGGCATTTTTCCACAATCAGGCTCATTCCTAGTTCCCGATTACCAGTCCCTATTGGGAAACCAAACTATTGATGATTTAGAGGTATACTTCAATAAGAAAATCAAGGAAAATCCCGAAGATGAAACCCCTGCTAAAATTACAGATAGGGCACGAGAAGAAAACAGCTTTATGCCTTTTGAATTGGATGCCTATCAGGAAGAAGCTCTAAACCATGTCAAAAAAGGTAATTCCATTTGCCTGGAGGGACCACCAGGATCTGGAAAATCTCAATTAATCTCAAATCTTATTTGTGATTACGTGGCCAGAGGGAAAAATGTCTTGCTTGTTTGTCAAAAAAAAGTAGCCCTAGATGTCGTCTATGAACGATTGAGTAGGAAAGATCTCCATGATTTTTGCGGGCTCGTTCATGACTTTAAAAGTGACCGCAAAGACATCTTCTATAAGTTACAAAACCAAATGAATCGTCTAGATGAATATCAACACAAAAACAACGGATTGGACAGTATTCTTTTAGAGAGAAATTTCCGACAAGCCAGTCGTAAAATCCATCAAATTACCGAAGAGCTCAATGAGTTTAAAATGGCCCTATTCGATGACCGTGAATGTGGTAAATCAATCAAAGAACTGTATTTAAGCAGTAATCCAAAACATTTATTCCTTCCCATACAAAGTTCATTAAGTCATTTTAAATGGCCAGAAGTAGATGAATTTGAACATAAACTTAAGCGCTATCTGACGTATTCCCTTAAATACAAACAACAAAATTATTTTTGGATCTGGGGGACTTCGTTTTCGAATTTGAATATTTCAGATTTAAAAAACATTCAAAACGTGATCACCGAGGCTCAGTTGACGTTTGACAATTTCACTGAAAAATGTCAAACTATTTTTTTAAATGCTCCTGATTACGACTCAATGGTTTTTTATCTCGATAAAATACCCGTTCTGAAAAAATTTATCTCAAATATTGACCATACCACTACCCACCAATATTTCAGAAAAATTCTTGATCAAATACCCGATGAAAATTATGATTGGTTAGCAAATATCGAAAAAAATATCCTCGTCTGCTTTGCGGGCATAGGCCTAGAAATGACATTAAAATCTGAAGACTTGGGTCGCTTTCAAAAAGCCCTTCAACATGCGATCGATTCAAGAAATAACTTTATAGAAATGATTAAATGGAGGTTGTTTTCTCATGACAAAGCATTGATCACTTGCGTATTGAACGCCAATGGACTCACTCATAATAAAATGGGCTTTGAACAACTACTTAAAAAAATTGATAATCGACTCAACTATGAGCATAATTTGTCTCAATTAAATCAAAAAAAATGGCTCATCAACTATCCTGATAAAATTGATAAAATTGCCGTTCAAAATTGGTTTTTCTATCAGCGAAATGCCTTAAACGCCTACCTGCAGCATAAAGAACTTCGAGACTTGGATACTTTGATCAACTTTAAAAAAAATGATCGTAGCGTACATGTTTTGATGCTCAAAAGATTGGTCACTTTCCTCACGGAAATTCCTGAACAAATGAGAGGTTGGAAAAAATACCTTTCTTCTAAGCAACTCAATGAGTTTTTATCTAAAAACGTAACCAAAAAGGAAATTTTAAATGAGCTCAATCGTGAATTCGAAAATCTAGTAGACTATCATTCAACATTTGCCCATTTTAACCCTAAACAGCAAGAAATTGCCCTTCAATTAATAGATATTGAAGGTGGATTAGAAAAAATGATATCCTGTTTCAATAACAGCCTTGCCATTGCTTGGATCGAAAAAATAGAAACCAAATATCCAATTTTAAGAGCTGTCTCCTCAATGAAATTTCAAGAAAATTTGAAATTATTGACCACATCAATTGAAAGCAAAAATGACTTCAGCCAAGAAATGACTCTCTTAAAATCCAGAGAGCGTACCTATCAAGATTTGGAATTTAATAGGTTAAAGAATCTGGTTTCTTATAGAGATCTTAAGCATGAGGTAAAAAAGAAGAAACGGATTTGGCCTTTACGAAAAATTATTTCAGAGTACCAAGAAGAAGTTTTTAAATTAATCCCTTGTTGGATGACTTCTCCAGAATCTGCTTCAGCCATCTTTCCCATGACACAATGCTTTGACTTAGTTATTTTTGATGAAGCCTCACAGTGTTTTGCTGAAAGAGGTATTCCGACTATTTATCGTGCTAAACAAATTGTAATCGCTGGTGATTCANAGCAATTAAAACCGTTGGATTTATATCAGGTCAGATGGTCCAATAAAGAGACAGATCATCCTGANCTGGAAGTCGATGCACTCCTTGATCTAGCTCAACGATATCTTCCTAAATATTATTTACAAGGACATTACAGAAGTCGGCACCTAGAATTAATTGAATTCTCAAACATTCATTTTTATAATAATAAATTACAAATGTTACCGGATATTTCTTCCATTAATTCAAGCAAAGCACCCATCACCTATCTTCAAGTAAAGGGTATCTGGGATAAAAATACAAATTTGATCGAAGCGGAAAAAGTGGTTGAGATGACTGCACAATTGAGACGTAATGAGCCCGACAAAAATATTGGAATCATTACCTTTAACAGCTCACAAAAAGAACTCATACAAGAACTACTTGAAAGCCGAATGGGTGATCTATCTTATCGGGATGTTTTCATAAAAAACATAGAGAATATTCAAGGGGATGAAAGAGATATTATCATATTTAGCGTAGCCTATGCTCCCGATCAAACAGGTTTACTGCAAATGAAATTTGGATCTTTAAATGACCTCGGAGGTGAAAATCGCTTGAATGTTGCCATTACGAGGGCCAAAGAGAAAATAATTTTAGTTACAAGTATCCATCCGGATCAGTTAAATACTTCAAAATCAAAAAATAAAGGCCCAAAATTACTTCAATCTTACTTAAAATTCGCCTTAGATGTCAGTACAAAAAAATGGAGTCCTGCTAAGGAAAAACCATTAATTTTTAACCAAAATTGGTACTTAAAAAATCAATTAGCTAAGTGTATCAATAAGTTAAAACTTGATGTCAGCGTGGCTCATAATTATCCGTTTTCCGATCTAATATTGAAGAACAAGGAACACGCTATGGGAATCATTAATACCGATGACGAGCGATATTTTAATTCTAAATCATCCAAAGAATCCTTCATTTACAATACACAGTTATTGAACCAGAGAAATTGGCCCAATATCTCATTTCATAGCCGTGAATTTTGGAAATCTCCGGCAGATATTCAACAAAAAATCAAACAATTTATCTCTCGAATTATGGCTGAATAATGGTAGCCACTCGTAAACCAATTTGATCAATATCCTGAAGCGTATCTATTCGCATGAATTGGGTCAGCCTCATCTTATAATGTCCAGGATTGTTAAAAGAATATGATTTGATGAGATCGAAATTACGATCAAAAGTACTCCCCATCCCTGTACCCAAAGGCTTCCCTGTTTTGGGTTCAAACAAAATAACCTCAGCCAAATCTGTTTTGATAAGACTGTCCTCATGAAATAGCTCATACTTAATATACAAATTATTAAAGCCGTAAGTGTTTTTATTTCGTACCATTCCTATGATCTGATACGGCGTTCCCAAATCTATAATATCAAACTCAAATAACTGAGCCGATTTTTGCGGCCAAAATCCCTTTAAATTAATATGCTTTTCAAAAATGCGATTCTGATCACACCCCAGCAAGAAAAATAAGATACCTAAACAAAAAACTCTCATCTATTTTTTAATTTCAAATTCTCCAAAGAAATTTTAAATGACTATTCAGTATTTAGTCTATTTAAAAATTATTTTCTTAGGTTAAAGATAAACCTTATTCTATTTTGTTTTAATGGACTAAATCAAACCCTATGTCTTTTCGATAATTCATACCCTTCCAATTTATAGACTCAACACCTTTGTAACTTTTCACTAAGGCTTCAGTTAAGTGGTTTCCCAATCCAGTAATAGCCAATACACGCCCTCCTTGAGTGTGTAAACCATGATCATCTTGAACAGTCCCCGCGTGAAATGGTATGATATTTTCATCTTTGATAGAAGCTATTTTGATCCTTTCACCCGTTTCATAGGACCCTGGATAACCTGCTGAGACCAATACGACCGTGGCAGCTACATTTTTCTCAAAGGTCACAGTGGCATTAGATAGCTCCCCTCTTGCAGTTGCCACCAATAACGGTACAATATCTGATTTAATCCTTGGCATAACTACTTCAGTTTCGGGATCACCCATCCTGACATTATATTCGATGACCATGGGTTCTTCTTCCACCTTGATTAAACCAAAAAACACAAAACCATGGTAATCAAATCCTTCAGATTTAATTCCTTTGATGGTTGGTAAAATGATTTGATCTTCAACCTTTTTCATGAAATGGGCATCTGCAAAAGAAACCGGTGATACAGCCCCCATACCCCCTGTATTCAGGCCTGTATCCGCTTCTCCGATTCTTTTATAATCCTTCGCCTCAGGTAGGATGACATAAGACTCTCCATCCGTTAAAACAAAGACAGACAACTCAATACCATCTAAAAATTCTTCTATCAAAACATTTTCACTCGCCGTTCCAAACTGACCTGCTAGCAGTTTTTCTAAACTTTCTTCAGCTTCCTGCAAATCCTTGGTGATAACAACACCCTTTCCGCCTGCCAAACCATCTGCTTTAAGTACATAAGGGGGAGTGAGTCCTGCTAAAAAACGCTTACCAGCCTCTAAGTCCGACTTGGTGAATATTTCTGCTGCTGCAGTAGGAATCTCATACTTCAACATGAACTGTTTAGCAAAATCTTTACTCCCCTCAAGTAATGCCCCTCGAGCACTCGGTCCAACAATTAATAAATCTTTTAATTTAGGGTCTTTTTTTAAAAAGTCTACCACACCATTTACCAAAGGGTCTTCTGGTCCAATCACCAATAGGTCTATGCCCAAACGCAGGACCGTATCAAAAATCTTTGATTTATCGTTTAACTTTAATGATAAGTTCGTTGCTATTTCCGCAGTTCCTCCGTTACCCGGCGCCACAAAAAGTGCCTCACACAAGTCACTTTGACTTATTTTCCATGCCAAGGCGTGCTCTCTACCTCCTGCGCCTAATATCAGTATTTTCATGCTTAACTTATTTGTAATCTTTTATGATGCTTAAATCTCCTATTAATGCGCATATTCAGACATGAATTTTATTCGCATCAAACGGACCTCATCTTCAGAATACTCCTCCTCTAAATCAATAATGGCTTCACTCAGCTCGCCAGACTCTGAAACCAAAAAATAGTCAATAATGTCATCTTGACGCTCATCGTCCAAAATTTGGTCTAGATAATAGTTAAGATTCAATCTAGTTCCTGACTCACAAATATTCTCAATTTCCGTAATAAGTGATTCATAAGTAATCCCCAAGCTGGATGCAATATCTTCTAAATCATATTTTTTATCAATTTGATTGATGATACTGATCTTATTTCTTGACTTAGCCCCTGAAGATTTTATCAAAACATCCGAAGCCGTCATGATCTCATTATCACTTACATATTGATTAATCAAATCTAAAAAAGGCTTCCCAAATTTTCGAGCCTTATTCTCTCCCACACCTATGATCATCCTTAAATTCTCCATAGTCGAAGGATAAAAAGTCGCCATTTCTTCTAAAGCCGGCTCCTGAAAAATGACATAAGGTGGTAATGATTTTTGTTTGGCTACGGTTTTTCGTAACCCCTTTAATAGATTGAACAAAGTAGTATCATAAGAGTAGAGACTGGGTTTTGATTTTTCAATTTCCTCCTCTTCTCCACCCGTCTGATATTCATGATCTCTGGACAATTTAATAGAATAACTTTTTTTAAGATACTCTTTACCTTTTAATGTCACCTTGAATATACCTGGTGTATCAATATCTTTAATTAATAGTTCATTGAATAAAGCCTGTCGTAATACCGCTTTCCAGAAAAAATCCTGTTCTTCGGCCCCCGTTCCAAATCCTGGCAATTGATCATGACCATAACTCTTGATGTGCTGATTCTTTTTTCCACAAACGAAATTAACAATGTGATTAATTTCAAAACGCTCATGGGTATTTAGGACGGCATTTATAATTGTTTTTAAATATTCCTCTCCTTCAAACTGCTCTTTTGGATGTTGGCAATTGTCACACATTCCACAATTGTCTTGATCATATTCTTCTCCAAAATAATGCAGTAGCTGCGTTCTTCTGCATACCGATGACTCGGCATAGTAGGCAATCTCTTCTAATAATAACTTTGAATTTTCACGTTCGGTGACCGGTTTATCTTTATTGAACTTTTCGAGCTTAAGCACATCATTGTAACTGTACAACATTAGGCATATCCCTTCAAGGCCATCTCTACCCGCTCTTCCTGTTTCCTGATAATATCCTTCAATGGACTTAGGTGCATCATAATGGATGACAAAACGAACATCTGGCTTATCTATACCCATTCCAAAAGCAATGGTAGCTACGATTACATCTATTTCTTCATTCAGGAAGCCATCTTGATTTGCAATGCGCTGATGACTTTCCATACCCGCGTGATACGGAGCGGCATTGACCCCATTTACTTTTAATAATTCAGCAATCTCTTGAACTTTTTTTCTACTCAAACAATAGATGATTCCAGACTTACCATTCTGCTCCTTAACAAACTTGATCAATATCTTTTTCGCTTGTTGCTTAGGCTTTACCTCATATTGAAGATTAGGCCTATTGAAAGAGGACTTGAAAAGGTTTGCCCCTTCCATATTCAAGTTTTTCATCACGTCCAATTGAACCTTAGGCGTAGCCGTTGCAGTAAGCGCCATAATGGGCATTTCGCCTATCTGAGAGACAATGGCACGAATTCTCCTGTACTCAGGTCTAAAGTCATGCCCCCATTCCGAAATACAATGTACCTCATCAATGGCCACAAACGCAATTTTGGCCTCATTTAAAAAATCAATATTATCTTGTTTTATCAAAGATTCAGGAGCCACATAGAGCAATTTCACTTCTCCAGATGCCACCTCTTGCTTTACTTTTTTTATTTCTGCCTTGGTCAGTGTTGAGTTTAAAAACTTAGCATTGATCCCTAAGGCCATCATTTGATCTACCTGATTTTTCATCAAGGCTATCAAAGGAGATATCACAATGGTCGTCCCCTCACTTATAATGGCAGGTAATTGATAACACAAAGATTTGCCCGCACCCGTAGGCATGATCACAAAAGTGTTTTTACGTGCTAAAATATTATGAATAATTTTTTCTTGTTCACCTCTAAATTCGTCATATCCAAAAATCTTTTTTAAATCAGTTTTTAATATTGACGTATTTGCTGTTTTTATCATCTTTTTACCTTTGGCTGGTTACATTGCAAAAAAAAGCATTAGAATGCTAAATTTGCATTCAAAAGCTTTTTCTCAAAATAAACAAGAAGTATTAATTTAAGATTTAAGCAATACTCCGATCATTCTGCAAACGCTACTCAAATTTAGTGAAAAGAGAACTGATCGAAAAGAATAATCAACATGGATAAAAAAATAAATATTGTGATCATGGCTGGGGGGACAGGGACTCGCTTTTGGCCCTACAGTCGTAATAAAAATCCCAAGCAATTTTTGGATGTGTTGAATACGGGGAAGTCTTTATTACAAATGACGTATGATCGCTTTATTGAGCACGTCCCCAGAGGCCAAATTTGGATTGTTTCCAATGTTATATATCGGGAGCTTATCTCCGTACAAATACCTGATTTATCCTCAGATCAAATATTATTAGAACCCAGCAAGCGAAATACTGCTCCTTGTATCGCTTATGCGGCTTATAAAATTCGAAAAAAAGATCCCCATGCTATTTTAGTCATCACTCCCTCAGACCACGCCATCTTTAAGCCCGAAGCCTTCATTGAAGTAATTAAAAATGCAGTGGACTGTGCCGCCAATAATACAAAACTTTTGACCATTGGTATCGAGCCCCATCGACCAGAAATAGGTTATGGCTACATACAATATTCTCCCTCAAGTACCGCCGATAAAAAAGTAAAGACCTTTACTGAAAAACCAGATATTGAACTGGCCAAAAAATTCATTGAGACCGGTGAGTTTGTGTGGAATGCCGGCATTTTTGTTTGGTCCATTGCTACCATAATTGAGGCCTTTGATAAATATCAACCTGAATTGGCAGACTTATTTTCAGCTGGCCACTCATCTTATAGCACTGATGAAGAAGCCTCATTTATTGAAAAAGCCTACTCACAATGCAAATCCATATCAATTGATTATGCCATTATGGAAAAAGCTGACAATGTCTTTACCCTCTTAGGAGATTTTGGTTGGTCTGATGTGGGTTCTTGGGAGGCATTACACGAGTTGGTAGAAAAAGATGCTGATGACAATGTCATTGAGCAAACCGCTTTGCTCTATAACTCGCGGTCCAATTACATCAAAAGTAAAAAAGAAAAGCTGTTGGTCATCAGTGACCTAGAAGGCTATTTAGTAGCTGACTTTGATGATATCCTGTTAATATGCAAAAAAGACGACGCCGCCAAATTCAAGTCTTTTGTGAATGAAGTAAAAGCCACGAAAGGAGATGATTTCATTTAATACCTTTGCCTATTTGCCTCATAAAGGCATATTGAGGTGGCTACTGATACATTTAAGGACGACATTTTCCCACGCATGGGTATGGTGATATGATAATCAACAAACTTTAAAATATCCCCATCAATCCCATCTTCCTCAGATCCAAAAACCAAAGCCAGGGGATCCCTGAGATCTGTCTTACTTATCTCTTGAGTTCCATTTTCCGTACAGGCCATTACTTTGCAGCCTGCTGATTGCAAATAGGTGATCCCTTCCGTCAGATTTATCATTCTAGCGACAGGAATTTGAGTCAAAGCTCCCACTGAAGTTTTTATAGAATCTGCATTTATCTGGGCTGCATTTTTGGTAGGAATTAAAATTCCATTTACGCCCATGGCTTCGGCCGATCGCGCTATAGCTCCAAAATTTCTAACATCAGTAATCCGGTCTAATACCAAGAACAAGGGTACCTTCCCCTCTTCATAAGTAGTAGCTAATAAATTGGACAGGTCATGGTATTTTACAGGAGAGATAAAGGCAACCGTTCCTTGATGGTTCTTCTGAGTGAGGCCATTAAGCTTTTCTGTAGGTACCGTCGACACAGGCGCGGAAGTGTTTTTTACAAGCTCCATCAGCTCATCTATTAGATCTCCTTTTAAACCTTTTTGAATAAAAATTTTCTCTAAATCATGACCCGATGTAATGGCCTCTATGATAGCCCGGATACCATAAATCATTGAAGCATCTTTGATCCGTTTATTTACAGGGCGCTGCGTAAATCGGTAATCTTTTTTATCCATATTTTTTCATATCCTTTATCTCTAAGTAGGACGTACATCTTGGGTGCAAAGAGATTGGATATTATTTTAAATTCAAATTGAATATCTCCATAAAGCCAAATTTCTTTTTTATTATCTCTGAAGACCCTATCCGGATTTCCAAAAATAACATAAACCATGCCCCTATCCGTCTTCCACCCTTCTTTGTAACTAGTAAATAATTCATTCGCCTTTTTAATGGCCCGATAATAACTCCTAATGGCAGCTCCCGCCGCTTCAGGAAATACATGAATATTCAGCCAAAAATTTTCAAAGGCTATTTTAGGGTCTTTGGCATTCCTTATTTCATCTAATTCTGAACGTGAGGTGAAATATGTCAAAGGCAGAATAAGTTCATCAATTAATTTCATGTCAGGATAATGCTTTGGACCCATAAATAAGGTTAATCCTTCCAAGGAGAACGTATCTGATTGTATGAAATAAAAATGATTTTGTAGCAATGATACCTCCTGGGTACTGATAAAAACAGAATCCATCAATAACCTCGAAGCCACAGACTGCGCGATGCCCGTAGGCGGATCTGCAGGTTCAAAATCAGCTTTATACTGGAAAAAATAAAGCGTATCCTGAGCATAGTCTTTATTAAATTTTAGTGAAGATGAGTTTAAAAAAGATGAAATAAGGGGTATCTCATTCATCTGTAATGGATAAAATTGAGGATGATTCAATCTTCCCTTTTTAAGGTCTATCGGATAATAATAATAAGCCCCAGCAAGCTCAAATTCGAGGACTAGCAATTGTTCAGACACTTCCTTTAATGTAAGCATTAGCAGTACCTGATCCTTCATGGCCTTTAAAGTATCCATTGCATATGCTCGTAATAATCGATCGGTGTCGTCCAAATAATTGTTCTGCAATAATAATCTCGTATTTATGGTATCTGAAGGATTATANTTTAAGGATAAAAAAACATGGTGGGTATCTGATCTCTGGGCTACACGAGATTTAATCGTCAAAGGGGCAGCAGGATCATACCAATAAGCAGTATTTAATTTAGATAGATCAATCCCTGATACTGAGCTCAAAAAAAGAAGGAAACAAAGTAAAATGAAGGTGCTTTTCATTAATATTCTTAATAATTTTGAATTTAATATAATTTTTGGGCATCGGTGTAGAAAGTATCAATAAATCCTTAAGTTTTTAATAAAGCATTAGTTTCCCTTTTATAGTTTGTTATAAAATATTTTATGAGTGTTTTTACCACAGAGATTACTTCAGACAAAATACCGTCAGACAACCCGATACATCAAAGACTCCTGAAGGCCTACCTGCTCGGTAAAATCTATGTCAAAGGAAACCTGCTGGAATTGGGATGCGGCGAAGGTCGTGGGATTTCTGAACTAGATGGCGGGGTCGATCATTACACGGCCATAGACAAAATTGGGTCTATCATTGAAAAACTTAAGTTAAAATATCCGTCCTTTCGTTTTGAAAGTAGCCTTTTTCCTCCCATACCCTTTCCTGACAATAGCTTTGATAGCATTGTGAGTTTTCAAGTCATTGAACACCTTGAAGACGATGCCCTCTTCATCAAGGAAATTCATCGAATATTAAAACCGGGTGGATGTGCAATCCTCACCACCCCTAACAGAAAAATGACTTTAAGTCGAAATCCTTGGCATACGAGAGAGTATACTGCCACAGAATTGAGTAGCCTTTGTTTAAAATATTTCCAAAACGTAGAAATGAAAGGGATCAAAGGAAATGAAAAAGTAATGGAATATTATAGACGTAACAAAATATCCGTAGACCGTATTATGCGATTTGATTTTCTTGATCTCCAACACCGATTACCCGCTAATTTTCTTAGAGTACCCTATGATTTACTCAATCGAATGAATCGGAATAAACTCAAAGTAGCAGAGGACCGTTTGGTAACGTCCATACATCATGACGATTATTTACTGGCCCCACAAGCGGAAGACAATTTAGATTTATTTTGTATCTTAGAAAAATAAGTTTTTATTCGCCCATGAATCAAAACACACTCATCATCCTCTCTTTTTTGACCTTTTTTTTGGCTGTAGTATCGGATCATGAGGTACTAGGGCAAGGAAGAAAAAAACAAAACAAAATAACCAGGGCTACCAGCCATGCCAAATCCTTTATAGGGACCCCTTATCGATATGGCGGAAACTCAATAGATGGCATTGATTGCTCTAGCCTGATTCAACAATCTTATGCCAAAATTGGTATAAAACTACCTAGAACGGCTCAAGAGCAAGCCAAGGTAGGCAATAAGAAAGGAAAAAGTAGCGTAAGGCCAGGAGATATCGTTTATTTTGAATTCAAACAAAAACGAGAAAAATGGTGGCATACAGGTATGGTTACCTATGCCGAAAAAGGTACAATCAAATTTGTTCATGCTTCTTCGAGTAGAGGTGTAGTTGAAGATACTTACAATGATTACTACAAAAAAAACACGAAATACTTTCGAAGAGTCATCAAATAAAAAACTTAATGTATTTTAGCCACTTGATAGAATGGGGATGTAGCTCAGTTGGCTAGAGCGCTTGACTGGCAGTCAAGAGGTCGTGGGTTCGAATCCCATCTTCTCCACGCTGTAAATCAAGCACTTACATTAATATTGTAGGTGCTTTTTTTATCTACAGATTCCCTCTAAAATTACGTCAATAATTATGAAATCGATCAAATACTCCCTCATCTTAATTATCCTCTTCGTACTCGCCTCTTGTAGCGATGCAGATCAAGAAGTAGTTCAAAATATGTGTTTAACCAATCCCCCAGATCCAAATGAAGTTTGTGTCGAAATTTATCAACCCGTATGTGGTTGCAATGATGTCACTTATAGCAATTCCTGTTTTGCTGAGGGTATTGTAGTTTCCTGGACTGAAGGCTCCTGTTTGAATTAGATTCGGATTAGAAATTGAACAAACCATGGTGAACCCAATAAAATTTACTAAATAAGGCGATTCATCCTCAAAATATTACAAAAGCAGTTGGAGAGTATTAGAAATAATTATATTCTGAATATGTGGATAGAATAAATGTAAGAAGTTCTCTACATTTACTCTCCTTCGCTACTAAAAAATGAAAATGAAAAAAGCTTATGTATTGGATAGTCTGACTGTTAAAAATCGGGCATTCACCACAGATTATGCTGCCAAAGTTGATGCTACCCTCCCTCCTTTTGAGGGCAAGTTTTTAGTTAGCGGTGGCACCATTCACTACTAAGAAGGCAAGCGAAGCAATGTCAATGTGGTACTTGAATTTCCAAGTGTAGAACAAATGAATAATTGGTTTAACAGCAAAGCCTATCAAAAAATAGTCCCAAAACGTCGTTCTGCAAGCGAGGGTGAATTTATTATTATCGAAGGTGTGTGAATTTTAGCTTCTACATAACTAGGAACTATCCTGCCATTATCTCTGCTTTGCTGAAATTTTTCAGTTCAGATTCTATAAAATTCTTGAGATAGACAAGAAGATTTCAACTTAATATGTAAACTAAAGATAGATGCTCCTAACTACCTTTTAAGGGTTATTTAATAATTAAAAAATTAACTTTGTTTTAATTATTGAAGTAGGGTATTCACTGTCCAAAGCGGTTGTTCAATATGATGTTTTATTTTAATTATTCTCAAAATGAAAAATATATATCTTGATAGGTACATGAAATACTTTCTTTTATTAAGTCTAAATTGTTCACTCTTCTCATTTATCCATTGTAGTGATGACGATAGTGGTCAGACTACGACTGATAAATCATTTGATAAGACGGCTACGGAAGATGAGAGTTCAGATAAAACGACTGCTGAATTTATAAATATGAATGCAGATACAATCATCCATGATGGCCTTATCAGAGAATATGTATTGTATGTGCCTGAAGCCTATGATAGTTCATCTGCAGTTCCTATAATGCTTAATTTCCATGGAAATGGAGGAAGTGCAAGCGGACATCTAAATTACACAGACATGACGGCAGTAGCTGATATAGAAAATTTCATCCTCGTTTATCCGCAAGGTTCGCTATTGGACGGTACTTCTCACTGGAATAATGCATTGGTAACTTCAACTAATAAAAGCAGTGCAAAAGATTTTGAATTCACCAATGCCCTAATCAATAAATTAACTGTCAACTACAATATTGACAGTTTACGTATCTATGCCTGTGGTTTTTCAAATGGTGCTGACTTTGTCTTTGCACTTGCTTGCTACAATAGTGATAAAATAGCTGCAATAGGTGCTGTTTCTGGCTTGATGTACCAAGAAACAATAGATAACTGCGATCCACTACACCCAACCGCAATTATAGAATTTCATGGGACTTCAGATTTCATCCGTCCTTATGATGGTATTAGTGAATATTATGCATCGGTAGAAGATATGTTGAATCATTGGACTTCCTTCAACCATACGAGTAAAGATCCTTTAACCAATAGCATCACTGACAATGGTACCCTAATTGAATATTACGCTTATCATGATGGAGACAACGGTACCAGAGTGGAACATTATAAGGTCGTTGAAGGAGATCATGTTTGGTTTGATCTTTCCTATGAGGGAGCTAATACCAGTCAGCTCATCTGGAATTTTGTTTCGAAATATGATCTCAATGGTTTAAGATAAAAGTTATTTCAGAGAAATACATAATCAGATTTTTACTGTATTTAATTGATAATTAACCATTTTTCGGCAGGATAAATTATATTTATTTGCGAATCGCTTCTAAGAAATATCAGCCAAAATTCATTTTTTTAATAGACATTTGTCTTGGATAAATTCATAAAAGAAGAAGCAACCCTCATGCCCAAAAAAATAGATGTCGTATATACTTGGGTTGACCATGAGAATAAAGCATGGCAAAAAGAAAAAGACCAACACATTAAAAAAAAGAGTGCTGCCAACAACACAGCACGTTTTGACTCTAGCCTAAATGAATTAAAGTATTCCTTAAGGAGTTTAGATCTGTATTTTTCTGAAAATATCCATAAAATATATTTAGTTACCAATCATGGTTCTATTCCAAACTTTATAGATCAAAGTAGAGCTGATCTTGTTATCATCAATGGCAATGAACTTTTAAAGGGCATTTCTTTTTGTTCCTGCACATTTGAATCGGTGCTGCATGAAATCCCAGGTTTAACCGAAGACTTCTTGTATTTCAACGATGACATGCTTTTAACAGCGCCCTTGTCACTGAAAGACTTATTCGACATTACTGGAAAACCCATTTGGTACCAAGAATCCGATAAATTATTGAGATTCATTAGCAGTAATTCCTATTTAATTAACCCTTTTAATCTAGATGGTCATGTTTCCAAGGCAAGAGCAAATACCTTTCAACAGTTAGGTCTCACCAAAAAAATGCCCCCACCTATTGGACATAGCCCCAGGATTTTGAATAAAACTTATGTAAAAAAATTCATTGGCCTTCATCCGGAGGCCATCGAAATACTCCGAAATACTTTGTTTCGATCGGAAGATACCTTTTGCTTTCTAGACGCCTACTGCTATTACTTTTCACATAATAAAATGTTGAACTTTGTGAAAGAGAAGAAAACTTTAATTCTTATTCAATCTGATTATTTTTCCCGTATCATTAATAAATTGAGAATCTTTTTGGCCGTTGATTTTTCGTTTATCTGTGTGGCCGACCTCCGAAATAAAAATAAGCAACCCTGCCCTGAAGTAAGCAAGTATCTAGAAAAAAAGTTGCCAAAGCCGGCGAAGTGGGAAAGTAAGGATAGAAAAATCTAAATACCTATTCAATAAATCTATTTTGTTTAATACCTTTTTTCAATAAGTTTTACCCTCACGGCTCAACCGTTTGAAAACTCTCCTTATTAATTAGGAGAGCAGTATCTATGCTGATCATATTCAATTGAACCGCCCGTTACCCTCCTATTTTCAGCCCAGTAGGAAACCTCTCGAATGCCTACAAAGAGACCTATCTCAAAGCCGATTATTTGTTTTTTAGCTAGTAACGTGTTAACCCAAAAAATGCTGCCAAAGCAGCTGCCAAGTTAGGTGATGAAATCTCTCTTCGTGTGTGGAGCTCTTCCATCGGGGGTATCACGGGAAGAGTTTTGGTAACGCATGCGCACAATGACTATACTGGACTAGACAATGAGTCTGAATCGTGGCCTAAAGTGGTGGAAAAATACAATGAAATTTTCGTTGGAAATTACAATGCAGATAATGTTGCTTCCAGCAAAGGTTTAGAAATGTGGGGTAATTATTCTGAATTATGGAGGTTTTTACCTGAATTGAGTTCCCCAGTGCCCTCGTGATAAACAATCTTTATAAGATAAAAAAAGCATTTTTTTAAAAATCAAAAGGTACTTTTTTTATCCTTTTACGAACGCATTTTTTGAAAACTTACTCTGTACTCCTTTCGTAACTAAATCCTCCCGCCTTACCTCCAGACCAAGAAATTAGCTTCACTGATAAATAAATGTTGTCCTCAGTAAGATGTACTACATAAGTCTTGCCGACGGCGTCTTTGGGCTTTCCCGTTGCCGTTCGAAAGGAGGTGTAAGTTAAAGAGGCATAATCATCGATAGACCCTTCAGACCATGACGTTCCTAGTGGACTCGTTTCTTTATCTGAAGCATTTTCTAATACCCGATTATATATTTGCCCTCCCTCTTCATTGTCTCGAGTAATCCAGACTTTATCGGTAATTCGATCTTGGTTGGCGGCTAACGCAGGATCAGCACCATCTGATTTACTAAAATTTATCACATCTCCCGTCCAAACAGTGGCAACAACTTCAGCAACCTCTTCTTTACAACCTTTATCATCTACTGTGCTTCCTTCAGTGGTATCAGGACATTCATCTAAATCATCGGTTATTCCATCTTGGTCGCTATCCATTAATTCAAAAATGGCAACCAGTGATTTATCCTCATTCATAATTAATTCTAAAGGATTCGAAGTACTATTTGAAGATCCAGTCCAAGTCGAAAAGGTATAATTCGTATTAGCCGTTGCCGTTAAGGAAGCGGTCGTGCCCGATATAAAAGTTTCAGATGTCTGGGAAACACTGCCCCCTACTGCAGGGTCAACCTTAACGGTCAGTGAATAAGACACAGCGCTGGCCGGATCCTCCACATCTCCACATGACACGATTTTCGCCAAAAATAAGACGGAAATAAAAAGTACAATTAGTTTGAAATTTTTTTTCATGATTATTAGGAAGTTAGAAACCTTTGAAGGGTCTGTGTGATGGATTAATCAAGCCTTTAAACTCTATTTAATACAAAATTAATTAAAAATAAATTCCCTTTTGGCCCTTTTCTGATCCAGATTCCATTGACTTAAGATGATTGTTTTAATCATCTAAGGAGCCTTTTTCTTTTTTATTAATTAAGAACAAGATAGGAAAATATGAAATCAGGCAGAAAATACAATGTTCAAACCTTGCACCAAACATATTATTCTTTAATTTAAGAAATGATAAAGGCACTTTCTGAAGATCTTTCTCTTTAAGAGTAAATAAAAACTTGTTGTCTTAGTGGATGTTGCTTAAGTATTCGTTCTAAAAGAAATACCCTTTTTACAAATCTTCTCTCATATAAAAACACCTACTTCAAAAATCACTTCCATTACCCAAAAGACCAATGAAAAAAAATAGAATCAATGTCACCCTCCTTTTTTTACTCATCCTTTGGGGTTGTGCGCCTTCGATAGTGGAAGATTTGAAAGGTCATGAATCAGTCATACCCAATGTACTCCCGTTTAAAGCTCTGAAACTTTCAGATATGAGTGAATTCCAAAGTACCACGCAAAACTGGAGTATGATGGGTAAAGTCTATTCGGACTTTACCCAAGAATTACATATCAAAACTAAGCAGGGTACAGGAATCTTAGTCAATCAGCCCACTAGTGAAAATCGAGACCCTATTTTTTCAACTTTTGAACATGGTGACATTGAATTGGATTTAGAATTCATGATGCCCAAAGGATCTAACTCAGGCATCTACTTTCAAAGTCGATATGAAATTCAACTTTTAGACAGCTGGGACGTCAATAACCTTACATCGCAGGATTGTGGGAGTATCTATGAGCGATGGGATGATCAAAAACCAGAAGGACAACAAGGCTATGAAGGGCATGCTCCCAAAAAGAATGTAAGCAAAGCCCCGGGATTGTGGCAACATCTTCACATCAAATTTAAAGCTCCTAAATTTGACTCCTTAGGTAACAAAATAGCTGATGCCCTTTTTGAGGAAGTAAGCCATAACGGAATCTTAATTCATGAAAAAATAGCTGTGACTGGGCCTACCAGAGCTGCATTTATTTCAGATCAACTCGAATTGCCCAAGGCGGCGTTGATGCTACAAGGTGACCATGGACCCGTTGCCTTCAGAAACATAAAGTATAAACTGTACGGGACAGATACGATCAGCACAAGTAATATTGAATATCAATATTTCGAAGTTCCCATGCCAATAACTAGCCTTCCTCATTTTGATACGCTATTCCCTAAAGTGACAGACCATACAAAAAAAATTGATGTAAATCAACTATCTCAACGAAGAGATGGCGTTGCATTCAAATTCACAGGTAACTTGAATGTCCCCATCTCAGGAGATTATTTGTTTGATCTTTTCTCGGATGATGGTTCGGCCCTTTTCATTGATCAAAAACAAATCATTAATAACGATGGAAAACATGATTTCGAATCAAAAAAAGGCTTAGTTAATCTCAAAAGAGGTGCTCACGCATTTCAGATAAACTACTTTAATAATACTTGGGGAAAAGGCCTTTGGTTAAAATACGAAGGACCCGAACAAGAATTAAGAACGCTGCAAGGACTTTATCCATATCCTTTAAATAATACAAAAAAAGACTTACACATCGATCCTATTAAAACTCCTGAGATGATCAGAAGTTTTGTGAACTATAAAGATGAAAAAAGAACACACGTCATTTCGGTGGGTGATCCTCAAGGTGTTCATTATTCATATGACCTAACCCGTGGGAGTCTACTAAAAGTATGGAAGGGGGGATTTGCCGATGTCACAGAAATGTGGGAAGGGAGAGGTATCGATCAATTATTAATGCCCCAGGAAATGTCAGTTGAATTAAATGAACATATAATTGCATCCCCATTGACAAATGAAGCAAGTCCCTACTCATTAAAAATTAATAATGATATCACACCTCAGGGATATAGAATAGATGACAATAAAAGACCCATTTTCATCTATACTTATCAAAACTTAACCTTTGAAGATCTATATCAACCTAGCGCTTTGACCAATGGTCTCCAGAGAACGCTCTCTATTAATGGTGAAAGTAATTTATACAGTCGGGCTGCACAAGCGGAACATATCGAGAAGGTAAATGATGAATTTTACACTGTTGGAGGCTACTATTATTTTAAAAATATAGGTGAATCCCAACCCATTCTTCGTAAGGTGGACGGTGTCATGGAACTCATTTATCCTTTAGAAAAAGATAAAAAAATAGTTTATTCCATATTTTGGTAATGAAAGAAAATAAATTGTAACTCTTTGAATATGAATATTTCAACTCCATTCCTCGCCACATTAATCGTTAGCCTATTCTACTATGATAATGCCTATTCTCAACAGCGTGAATCAGATTATTATCAAATCAATCAAATTTACGTTCCAGAAGAAATTAGTCTTGAAGTGGGTGGGTTGGCTTTTAACGATAAAGGTCAGCTTGGCGTCAGTACACGTAGAGGTGAAATTTGGCTAATCCTAAATCCAGAAAAACCAAAATCTGAATATATCAGATTTGCCCATGGGCTGCATGAACCACTGGGTTTATTGTACCATGATCGCGCTTTTTATTCTAACCAACGTGGCGAACTTACCCAACTCATCGATCAGGATGGAGATAATCAAGCAGATATTTATAAAACTGTAACAAAGTGGGATTTGAATGGCAATTACCATGAATACTCCTATGGACCTGTTTTATTGCCCGACGGTCAAATGCTTGTTACACTCAATTTAGGTTGGGTAGGATATGGCGAAAGTGCCTCAAAATGGCGTGGCTGGATGCTTAAAGTAAGTGAAGATGGTCAAGTGACTCCTTATGCTACAGGCTTGAGATCTCCTGCTGGATTTGGCATCAATGCTGAAGGAGATATTTTTTATACAGAAAATCAAGGAGATTGGGTAGGATCGGGTAGAATGACACATCTCGAATTAGGTGATTTTGCCGGTAATCCTGCAGGTTTGAGATGGTCTAGTGAAAAGGGATCTCCCATCAGCTTGAAAGTTAATGATATTGATGATACTAGAAATTTATCACTTTATGAATATCAAAATGAATTGAAAGGAGTCAAGGCTCCTTCTGTTTGGTTTCCTCATACGCTAATGGGTATTTCGACTTCAGACATTAACTTTTTTTCAAAAGAAATGGGACCTTTTGAAGGTCAAATGATGGTAGGAGATCAAGGTCATAGCAAAATCATGCGNGTCTTTCAAGAAAAAGTAAATGGAGTATACCAAGGAGTTTGTTTCCCTTTTAAAGAAGGTTTTTCTTCAGGAGTTTTAAGAATCGTCAACAATCCTAAAAATGATGCTATTTACGTAGGCCAGACCAATCGTGGATGGGGCTCCACTGGGCAGTCCAGCTTTGCATTGGAACGAATGTCATGGACAGGGAAAATTCCATTTGAAATCAAAACGATCAAGGTTCATCCAGAAGGGTTTTCATTGGAATTTACCCAACCTATTGATGCTGCATCTGCTCAGAGCTTATCTTCCTATCAAATAATTGATTTCACTTATTCATACCATCATTTTTATGGTAGCGATGTTCAAAATAAAGAACGCAGGAATATCACTGAAATTTCCTTGAGCGAAGATGGAATGAATGCATTACTGAAGCTTGACCAATTCAGAAAAGGATATATTTATGAGATCAAAGCACCCGGTATATTGAATCAGTTGGGTCAAACATTATTGCACGATTTTGGTTATTATACGCTAAATGAGATTCCTGTTGGAACCTCAAACCTTATAAAGGATCCATCTTCCAGTAAAAATGCAAAACGAACATCATTGAAGCGGATCATTGAACAACCAGAAACAGGTTTCAACCCAATCGATGTAGCCCTCGAAATTGGTACCGTACCAGGCTTAAAATTTGATAAATCGAATCTAACAGTAGTCGCTGGAAGTAGCGTGAAATTAACTTTCAATAATACGGATGACATGCCCCACAATTTTGTATTGGTTGCAAAAAACCATGCTGATGAGGTGGGTATTGCAGCTACAAAATTAGGCTTAGATGGCGCCGCATTGAGCTTCGTACCCGAAATAGATGCGGTAATTGCGCATACCAATCTTTTGGCTCCTCATAAAATTGAAAGTATTTATTTTACTGCACCAGAGGTCCCTGGAGCTTATCCCTTTTTGTGTACCTTCCCTGGTCATTATCTAACCATGCGTGGGATTTTGACCGTTACAGCCAAATCAGTTCTTTAAATATTAAACTATTCCTAAATCATTCTCCTGCTAGCATGATTAAAGCCTTGCTTCTTTCCACTCTTATTATCGTACTCGGCCTTCTGGCGATGGGCTGCTCCGAAAAAAGTACAGAAATTGATTGGGTATACCCCAACGGCAACCACAAGGCGCTGATCATGAGCTATGATGATGGTTTAGATGATGACATCGCCTTGGCGCAATTATTTGATCGTTATGGAATCATTGGGACCTTTAATTTAAACTCAGGATTACTTGATACTAGGGCCATTTGGAATGAAGGTAAACCCAATGAGATCTTGCAAACTTATTTATCCAAAGACACCTTGGTGCATGTATTTAAGAATCATGAAATTGCCGTACATGGAACCTATCACAAAGCACTTGTAGACCTCTCCGATAAAGAAATACTCGAGGAAATCAATGTTGATATTGAGAATTTAACTATCCTATCAGACCGCAAGATTTCCAGTATGGCCTATGCCTTTGGTAGTACCAACGACCATGTGGCGGAGGTGATCGGTACCACTCCATTGACCAATGCACGCACCGTCAAATCCTCATACAACTTTGACCTTCCAGAAAATTACTACCTATGGAGTCCCACTTGCCATGACAGTGAGGCATTGGAGTATCTGGAAGCATATATTTATTTGGATAGCCCTAGCCTTTCTCTTTTTTATGTTTGGGGTCACTCATGGGAACTCAGAGATACGTTGAGAAATCAAAATATTTTAAAATTTTGTAATAAAATAGGTGATAGAGATGATATTTGGTACACGGGTGCAGGCAATTTTGCTGACTACCACGCCTCACTAAAAGCCCTTGAAATAGGCCCTCAACAGATTGTAAATCCTGAAGGAAATGGCGTAGTTTATTATAGGGAAAAGAGGCAATTAAAAAGTCTTTATCCAGGACAAAAGCTTACCCACTGATCCAAAACCTTTGATACTTGAATGCCCTCCCATTCATTTTTCTGTGGATGACCTACCCCCTAATGGTCAAGCCTTCTTGATGAAAAAAGCTTATGATTAGCCAAGCAACAATCAATAATAGTTGCACACAATTCCTTTGAAATCATAAATTCAGTCATCAAATTTGCGAAACAATCATTTATTTTATATCAGAACAGATTATCCTTGTAGCCTGATCCAAATTAAAATTTAGAAATAATGAAATCGCCCCAAATTATTTACGCCTGTCTCATCTCTTTGATCCTAGGTGCCTGCTCAAATCAAAACGAAGAAACTACCCAGACAGAAACAACAGAATTAAAGCTTCTGGTAGATCAATTTGCAGATTTGCGTTTGATTCGATATGAAATTCCTGGTTTTGAAAACCTCACATTAAAAGAAAAGCAATTGGTCTACTACCTCAATCAAGCGGGTTTAGCAGGAAGAGATATTATCTGGGATCAAAATTATAGACACAATATGAGTATCAGAGAAGCCTTAGAGCAAATCAATACATCGTACGCAGGAGACCGAAAAAGTGACTCATTTGCCGCCTTTAAAGTTTATTTAAAACGCGTTTGGTTTTCCAATGGGATTCATCATCATTATTCCAATGATAAAATCAAACCCAGTTTTACACAAACCTATTTTGTAGATGAATTATTAAAAAAATCAAATACAAAACTGGATCAAGAAATCATTGATATAATTTTTAATGATTTGGATGCCAAAAAAGTAAATAAAAAAGGAGGAATAGATAACATTTTATCTTCTGCTGTTAATTTTTATGGTCCTGATATTACGGATCAAGAAGTGATTGATTTCTACAAAAATGCATACAATGGACCGAAGGGAAAGCCTATTGAGGCCGGCCTCAATTCAAAACTCATACGCGAAAATGGTGTCTTAGTTGAAAAAGTATGGCGGTCTGGGGGAATGTACGGAGCAGCCATTGATCAGATCATCGGATGGCTAAATAAAGCGGTACAAGTTGCTGAAAATAAAAACCAAGAGGAGGCCCTCAAATTATTAATCACGTATTACAAAACAGGAAGCTTGGACATTTGGGACCAGTATTGCATCGCGTGGGCTACGAGCACACAGGGNAATATTGACTGGATCAACGGCTTTATTGAAGTGTACAATGATCCAAAAGGTTATCGAGGATCCTATGAGAGTATTGTCGAAATCAAAGACTTTGACATGTCTCAAAAAATGGCGGTGCTTTCGCAGCATGCGCAATGGTTTGAAGACCATTCTCCGTTATTGGAAGAACACAAGAAAAAAAATGTAGTAGGCATCACCTACAAAACAGTTCATGTGGCCGGATTGGGAGGTGCAGTCTCTCCAAATTCACCGATTGGAGTGAATCTGCCAAATAATAATTGGATTCGTAAGGAACACGGATCCAAATCAGTCTCATTGGGAAATATAACAGATGCCTACAATAGTGGGGGCAGTTCTGGTAGGTTAGAGGAGTTTGCTTTCGATCAGGAGGAGATAGACGGCGAAAGAGCCTATGGTGAGGTGGGTGATAAATTGCATACCGCCCTTCATGAAGTGGTAGGCCATGCTTCGGGACAACTCAATGAAGGTGTAGGACAACCCAAAGAGACCCTGCAAAACTATTATTCTACGATAGAAGAAGGTCGGGCCGATCTGGTAGGATTATATTATGCCTTTGATGCTAAAATACAAGAATTAGGGTTGACGGATGATTGGCAGGCCCTGGGAAAAGCTACCTATGATGGATACATTCGAAATGGATTGATTACCCAACTGATTCGCATTGAACTGGGTAATGATATTGAAGAGGCCCACATGGTCAATCGGCAATGGGTGGCCGCATGGGCCTATGAACAAGGGGCGAAAAATAATGTCATCGAGCGGATCATCAAAGACAATAAAACCTACTATGACATCAAAGACTATCAAGCCCTCCGTGAAATTTTTGGTCAGTTATTGCAAGAAGTTCAACGCATCAAATCTGAAGGAGATTTTGAAGCAGCAAAAGCTTTAGTAGAAGGTTATGGAGTCAAAGTAGACCAAAAAATCCATGCCGAAATTTTAGCACGTGACGCCCAGTTTACCTCAGCTCCTTATGGTGGATTTGTAAATCCTGTATTAAATCCTATTATGAATACCTCGGGTGAGATCACTGATGTTGAAATATTACAACCCAAAGACTTTGAAGAGCAGATGCTGTTTTACAGTAAACATTATCATTTTTTGAATGTAGAAAATTGAAATATAAGGCTTAGCTAATAACATTTAGTTAAGTCCTGTACTCTTGAATAAATCAGTTTTTTGATAAAAATCCTTGGATCAGCACCTACATCTACCCATTCTGGTAAAATGTTGACGATAACTTGAAAGGCCTAAATAATATCCCCATTTTTAGACAGATGAATTCATTAGATCCTATCGTACATAGGTCTACTTTTGAATTCCTAGAAACCAATAATGAATTGCAAAGAATAGGATCCTAAAATGAGTGTTGAAAAAGGTCAAGATATAATGCCTGATTGAATAACTTTTTTTGAGGAAAATCGAAATCTAGGATAGATTGATTAAGATTCAATAAATATTAAAAATAAAAAAAATAAATCACATTAGAATTTTTAACTTTATTAGGTATTATTAGAAGTAACGCATCATACTGAATATACAACCAAAATTCAAAATATTAGAGCCCAATTGAGAATGAAAAATATAAAAAACATTTTAACCCAAGTGCTTGCACTGATTTTGATCTCTTCAATGACCTATCTCATTTCATGCGGGAGTGAAGAGGAACCTTCTAGTGATGAAGTGGGAGAAACGATCGATACGGAGGACCCAGTAGACGATACAGAAGATACTGACGATACAGAAGAAACTGACGATACGGAAGAAACTGACGATACTGACGATACAGAAGAAACTGATGATACGGGCAGTTATGGTTCTGGGCTGACAACCTTAAGTATACCTGCTGTTCTCACAGGAACCAATATAGACCTAACTATGGACTACGGCACAACCGAATTTTATTCGGGATATCAGACCACAACTAGGGGGTTTAATGGCTCTTATTTAGGCCCTACCTTAATCCTTAACAAAGGTGACCAGATCAATGTAACGGTTAACAATAACCAGACCGAAAGCACCACAGTACACTGGCATGGCATGCATGTGCCTCCCAATGTAGATGGAGGTCCCCATGTAGTGATCGATGCCAATTCTACTTGGCAACCTTCCTTCACCGTTTTGGATGAAGCCGGTACTTCTTGGTATCACCCACATTTGCATGAGAAAACGGTAGAACAAACCAATGCCGGTTTGGTAGGCATGATCATTGTTCGTGATGAATCATCTGCAACTCAGGCATTGCTTCCCAAAACTTATGGTTTGGATGAGTATCCTTTGATATTACAATACCAGACTTTCGATGGATCTTACGAAATCGCAAATGATGGTACTGATGTTCAGGTCGTGAACGGTACCATTGATCCGATTTTAGAAGTGCCTGCTCAAATGGTTCGTTTTCACATACTCAATGGAGATGATGGTGAAAACTTTACTTTAAGCATGAGCAATGGCTCAGATATCATCGTAATTGCAACGGAAGGTGGATTACTACCTGCACCTGTCTATCTAAGCGAATTAGAAATCACTAATGGGGAGCGTTATGAAATCCTCTTAGACCTAGCGGCCTACCAAGGTGAAACTATTTATCTGCAAAACACGATTCCTGAAGGGGGTGGTGGACCCGGTGGTGGACCCGGTGGTGGCGGTGGCCGATTATCGGCTACAGATGCTGAAAATATGCTGACCCTTATTGTTTCAGAGCCCACCTCATCTGCGGTTACCTCTGTACCATCTTCTTTAGAGAATTTCCCTTCTTGGGAGGAATCAGAAGCTACCGTTACGCGTACCAAGATCTTGGCAGGTCCTGACTGGACCATAGATGGTGTCGCTTATGATCATGATGTAAACAATGAGGAAATATATCTAGAAGATGTAGAAATTTGGGAAATTACCAACAACAGCAATCAAGAACATCCCTTCCACATCCACGATGTGCAGTTTTATATTTTGGATATTGATGGGGCGGCTCCACCTCCTTTCAAAGCAGGACGCAAGGATGTCGTTCAAGTATTGGGTGGTTCAACGGTTCGCTTCATTACCAAATTTGAAGATTTTGCGGATGAGGACTTCCCCTACATGTACCATTGTCATATCCTGCCCCACGAGGATGGAGGCATGATGGGACAGTTTATCGTGAAAGAGCGGTAGTCATTCACTAATTTTTTTTAAAATACATAAGTAAACCTTGGAGGATTTCATCTGCGTGATCTTCCAAGGTTTATTTTTTATAAGACCGACATACTACTCTGACCATCACAGCTGCCTCATGGATGAAATAGTCAGCGATTTCTGATTCAATGGGCCTTTTAAAATTTATACAAGGACAACAACTTACATTCATCATGCTTAAAATGAGTCTATTCATCCCGATGTTCATCTGAGGTACCACCGGTTTGACTTTTTTATATAATAGCATATAATTCCCTCTAAACTTTTTATTTATAGACAAGAAACCTTAATGCTATTTATGACACTCTTGGCACACCCCTGAGGCTGTAATTTCAATATCATCGACAAAATGATTAGAGATGGCTAACTGAATCGGTTCCTTAGCTTCGAGACATGAAACTTCTTTGCATTGATTGCATTGAAAATGAACATGCTGATGCTGGTGTCCTTCTGTGGTACAGTCCAAACTACAAAGTGCATAAAAACTTTGATGATCTTCAAATATTATTTTATGCAAAATACCCCGCTCAATAAAGGTATTGAGCGTTCTGTAAAGAGTAATCCGGTCAAAGTTCATTAATGAATTTTGAATCTCATGATAAGATACTGCCTTACCTAAATTTGACATGATTTCCAACAAAGCCATTCGGAGCTCTGTAGCCTTCAAATTTCGAGTTTTCAGAAGTTCCTTGATACTCATTGCAGTCATCTTTTTGGTATTAAAATTTTAAATTTAAGCCCATAATAACATTAATTCCTAAATCATCAGCAAAATAGCGAAGACGATTAAGATAGTGCCGATAGGATACATTAAATAAATTATCAATGCGTATAAATATATTCAATCGGTTACCCCCCAACTGCCGTTCGCCCGAAATTTTAACTCCTGTCAAATTATAGCCCTCTGGAGGACTACTAAAGTCCTGATCAGACAATATGCTTTTTTGCTCAAAAACATATTTATTATATAATTCAAAAGCCATTTGATCCCATTGACCAACCCTTGGAATTTGATATTTGACAGTCAAAAATAAATTGTTAGATGGGAGATAAATCAAAGGAATATTATTCTCAGCATCTTTACCCTTCAAATAACTAAATCTTATAGAAGACTGGAATCTATCAGAAAAAAGAAAAGTAGACGTAAGGTCCCAACCCAAAATTCGAGCCCTTGTCTGGGAATATTTAAAAACTGGAAAAGTCCCTCTGATTGTAGT